>NODE-699-length-11696-cov-6.93248_pt1 | contig 11696 bp, 11 predicted proteins | sample MGYA00139097_ERZ477577 | MGnify/ENA metagenome assembly ERZ477577 | reverse complement strand
TTTACTGTTCGTATACCTTTCCAGTGTCTGTCTGATGTATTCGTGTTCCTTGAGCGACATTCAATCTTCCTTCTAAAAGCCAAAGACATCCATTTCTTGTCTCAATTTAGAGTCTTTAGTAATTTCTTGGCGGGTGCGATCGTCTATGGAATAAGTATCTGCCGGTATTTGCGGAAATGCTTCGCGTTGCGTTGCGTTAACTTCGGTGGCAAGCGGACTGTAATAAAACGCCAATTTCATTTTACCTTCTTTTTCAAAAAGCTTTAGCTTTATCTTGATGTTTTCTTGTTTCCACATGGAAATCGTTTGCTGACTTTGGGTCTTCAGTATAGTTATGGGCGATCCAAATTTTTCAGTTAGATGGTCTTTGGCCCGGCTGAACGTACTAATTGATTCTACCGCTATATAGGCAGCAAAGAATTTATCCTTGAAAAAACCAAAAATTACATTGGCGCTATCGACGCCAAATATGGTGTAAGATTTCTGCGGATCTCTATAATAGCTGACATCTCCCTTCTGGGAAACTTTCCTTAAGCCCTTAAATTTCGAGATGTGGGTCCCCCAGTTAGCTCCCAAAAAACCTTCCTGCAAATCTGCCCCTTGTAAAACACCGGTGCTGATAAACATGAAGACCAAACCATAAACAATTTGCTTGAATCTTTCCATTGCATCTTCCTGGATCGAACTTTGACGGCACCCCAATGCCAGGTCGTTTAGCCGCCGCTTATCGCAACATCAGGGTCAATAAGGATGGTACTTAACTTTTAGCTCGCGGAGTTTTGTAAGGTATTCTTTTTGATGGACTAAACCGGTATGACTTTCGATTTCCATCAAAGAAGATCCTATATATGGTCTGATATCGATACCTTTTGAATTTAGCTCTTCATCGTTGGCTTTGTCCAGAATAAGGACACAGTAGTATGTCGTTAAGGTTCTTATCTTTGGATCTCTCCTCAATAAATAACTTCTTCCTCCCAAAGTATTCAAAATAAAGCCTGCGTATTCATACATGTTCTCTATTGAAGGGCGGCCCTGCAAATTGGATTGCCCCTCGTCGTCCATGGTAAACCAAAGATAGAAGGTTCTCATGACCGACTCAATTACTTCAGACTCGTTTTGCAGCATTTGTTTGATGAGAAGAACTCTGGTTTTACCCATGACCCGATAAAAATGGGCCACATTGCGAACGATATTATAAAGCGAGGACATTTCACCGGCGATTATCGGCGGTGTTGACGATAATTTTTTAATGGCAATTTGATACTGGTGATAGGTGCCCTTTTTAAATTTGTACGATTGAACATATTCCTGGTCATCCATATAGCTGAAAAATGCTGTAATGTGGCCTTCAACCTCAGCATATCCCGGCTGCGTTTTGCCCTCAGAAATTTTTCCTTCCAATTGCTGAGTTTCTGCTTCAACTTCCGGTTGTTCTTTTCCGAAAACCTCTGCCAATTTGTCTTGCGAGACGTTTTGCCTTTTGGCCAGCGCCAGTTCTTGTTGGAGAGTGGTGATCTCCTGCTTCATTTGATCCGTTTTGTCCTGCCAGATCTTCCTCTCCTGCTTGACGGTTGTTTCAAGTTTGCCCGCATGCCAGCCGGCAAACTTGCTGTAAATGAAAAAGGCACTCGCTAGAATCACTACTAAGGCAACGATTATTTTAGCCGATCTATCCATACTAAATTGATTGTGAATTTTAGCATCCCAAATTGGCAGAACATTGAATATCTGACTATGGTCTGCTCCGATGTAGCGGGATAGTTAAAAGCTGGATCCGGACAAAGAAATCACTCAAATCGTTTGTAATAAAGCAGAAATGACCCGAAAAGGCAATAGTGAATGAGGAAGGGGCGAAAATATATATATCTCCGCAATTGACTTGAGATTCAAGGGCTTAATTAATTGGAAATGCCCACTGGTCCGTGGTTGGGAATGCGGCATGCGGCTTTGCCCGACATCAAAAATGACCTGCTCACCAAATTTAACCGGCCATAGGATTCCAACGAAAGGCCGACTCGAGACTCGTAAACAACGGTGCAATGCCTTTCCTGTCGACACTGACGAACCCGGCGATTAGGCCTCGAAATTCTTATCGGATTTTCTTGCTGGAAGGATATTGAACTCAATGTCGACATTTTTTTCTGTAAGGTGGTCAGAGTAGGAGAACGGTCGATTCTCGATTCCAGACCGGTGCACGTCTTTATCAAACATGCCGGCATGATTTGCCAGAATTAAGGATCGTTCTTCCTGCATGCGTAATTGAGTTGCCATTTCATGAAAATCCGACAAATTGCACCTCCTGTGGTAGTGGTAAAGTGTTATGAATATAGCTGATCAATTTTTGAGTTTTTAGGAGGGCCTTAGCATAAATCATGCCAAATTTTTAATTGAAGGTATATCATATTAATATCATATAGTTATTAAAAATGCCAGTGGTCTCTGTTTGCAAACTATGAAAAAAAGTACCCAACGATTAGGTAATTTATTTCACAAATTGGATAAAATGCTCGATTGCTGGTTGCGATGGCACTGAGGACTCAGAAAATTCAGGGTTGGGCTAATTTCGGCGGCGTTTGCGGGGCTCTTTCCAGCGGTGTTTACCCATTTCTTCCACATAGCTTACTGCCTGTAGCACTGCATTCAAGCTGAATGCGGGAATTTCTTGATTTTCTCCGACATAATCGAACAGATATTTTTCCGGGCAAGTCAGCAGCCCTATGCGCCTGCTGACCAGATATGCAACACATCCGGCCTCAATTTCTTCACCGCTGATATTTAAATCCTCTCTTTCCGGCCACCATGCATAACGGTCGATTCCCAAATGGCCGCAAAAGATATGACCTAGCTCATGGACGAGGAATGAATATCTTTCTTCCAGGCTATGCGTCCTGTTCAGATGGACAAGATAGCTGGTGTCCTTTTGAATTTCTAAATCTTTATATTGTTTTCGCAGAGCGGGCGTGATTCGGGCAGTGGTGCCTTTCGTATCCTGGCCCAGCGATGTTTCACAAACGGTAATCCCCTGAAAAGAGCAGTTTTGCCGTGTATTCGAATAAACTCTATCGGACAGCTGAGCCCCGATTTCAACCGACTTTAGCAAGTCCGAAGGAATTGGAGATCCCTCTGTGTCCCGGATATCGAAAACAAAGCGGATTGGGGCCATGGGTGCCAGGATTACCAGAGGACGGGCATTTTGCCCGGGTCGTCTTCTGAACTTTTTTGCCCAGGTGCGAGCTGTTGCAACATAGGTGGCTGAAGAATCTTGAATGTATAACAATAAACCGTTAAAGGCAGAATAATTCGGAAAACGAGCGATAAAGTCCAGAAGTTCCATGAAATTACGGCTGTTTCGTAACCGGGTGCTGGCTGTAAACACCTCGTCTACCGGGTTGAGTGCAACTTCAAGATCTGCGAGTCTTTTTTCCTGGACACGATTTAGCATATCCAGCGGACTGTTCGGGAATAGGCTCAACTGCTGGGTCATTGTGCGGCCTCTCCATGATCGCGAATTATTCGAATTTGTCTGGGCCTACTTCATATTCTCAAAAAAATGGGCGGTGTGGTTTTTATACTGTTGCGCCACCTCTTTGTTATAGACCACAAACATATCCTCGTCCATAGCGGTAATGTGTCTGTTCGGTCGGCTAAAAATCTGAAATGTTCGATTGATGATCTCATCAGCTGAAATGATGTGTTGGTTGTAAGCGGTGATATAATGCAGATCGACCCGACGTCCTGATTTACCCCATGTCAGCGTTCTTAAATAATCCCTGATATCATCAATTTTTTCTTTCATCACCCGCGCAGGCGTTTTGGAGAAGTCTTGATTAAAGGCATTGAAATAAATATTAGCCGGGAAGATGGGTTGCATTGCAAGCATATTTTCGTACGATTCCTCAGCATGCTTATAGGCGGCGCTTTTTACTTTCCGACTGACAAAGCCGTCTTTTAGATCGGAGGTGTCTATCTTACGGGGTGTACCGAATTTTATGGACAGATTACTCTTTTGTTTGTCACAGTAAAATTCTTTCACTATATTACCCAGATCCTTTAAATAAATATCCCTTTTACTTTCCCCGGATTCATAAAGCCGGGTTAATTCACCAAAGTGCTCATCTTCCAGAACCCTCTCATAGGCTATGTTTACATCGACAACATAAACCTCCACCTCAGCCCGCAGGGCGGCCTCGATGTCCATTTGGAATGGGAGATGATGAAAGCCGTCGGTTCTGCCGGTATAACTTCTCCCGGTCTTGGTGCTGTCTTTTTTTAAAAGTTCAAGCAAGCCCAGCTTAAGGGAAGAGTAACCTGGAAATGTGACATACATTTCTTTTTCTTCTACCAGCCGGTACCGATAGGCGCGGGATAATGAAATAATTTCTTTTCTACCGATCGCTATTTCGCTGCCGTCGGGTTGCGTAATGCTCAAGGGTTCCCTGAATACCTTAAACGCGCCTCTGGTGGTTAGGTATCGGCCGATACTCATCCGATGTTCTTTGACAAAGCCTTTAAATTGCTTCATGACAAACTGCGGGAGCAGATCTTTGAAAATATCGATATCGTCGATAAACAGATTTGCGCCACCCTCCACGAGCACCTTCATATCGTTTTCCCTAAACAGAATCGAGAGTAAAATGAAGTCGGCTTCACTGAGGTGGTTTGGTTTGAAGGTAACCGTACAGTCCGGATTTACTTCTTTTAAACGCTTTATGCCCTCAAGGCCGATGACGCGGGTGTTAAACGTGTTGCCGCGGGCCAGTTGATAAATGGCCAGTTCCATCGGGCTAATTTCCTGCCACTCATGCTGGATGAGGTGAAACAGGGATTCCATTTTTTCTATTTGCTGTTTTTTCATATATTAAAAAATATACGGGCCACTTTCTGAGCGGCACCCTTAAAACCTTTCTATTTCTTCTCCAAGCTCAGATAAGTAATCAATCAAATCCTTTAAAATCCAAATTTTTATCTAAAAGACCGCCCAGACTTTTTAGATGGGCCTTTTCTTCATTCGCCATTTTAAAAAGGATATTCTTTACTTCGGGGTCTTCACTTTTGTCAGCATATCGCATGTAAAGGTCCATTGCCTGAGCCTCTAGCATCATCGCAAAATCCAGCACGCTGGATGCTGTTTTCATGGCCGGAATGTTTTGTTCCAGCAATTTATCCGCATCAAACCCGCCTTCCATCAACTCGGAGGTGATTCTATTTTCAAAGGCGGCCATATTTAGAGGCGTGGGGTCAATTGTAAGATAGAGATCAAAGAGCCTCTGCTTGTGCTTTACTTCAATTTCAGCCAATTTAGTGAGTATGTCGACAACTTCGGGGCCGATTGCCAGTTTGGTTGAGGTTGAATAAAATTTTCGCAGACCTTCTTCCAATCCATAGGCAAGGGAGATGACTTCCCGGGGTGTTTCATTGCCCTTTAAGAGCATCATGCCCATTTCAATCGGTCCTGCAGCGGCATGGCCCTGCCAGGCTGCAATGCCTCCTTTTAAGTTGTATACCTGTTTGAATCCTCTGCCTGTCAGGATCTGCGCAGCGGCACGGCTGCGTCTGCCGGCGGCTCAATAGGCGATGACCGGTTTTTGCGGATCCAGTTCCGACAGCCTGTCGTTTAAAGCCGGCAGGGGAATCAGTTTACTTCCGGGGATACGTGCATTCTCATATTCACCGGGTTGACGTACATCCAGCAGGGTAAAACCGCCCTCTTTGTTTGAGTCGAGAAATGCTTGTAACTGATGGGTATTCATGTTGGTAATTGGAGAAAAAAAATCTTTAAAGCCCATGTTTTGATTCCTTTTTTTGTAATACTAACGATCCGCGGGATCCTTCGATGAATCATCCAAAATAGGTATTCTGTATCTTTTATCTTCAAGCCGGATATAAAACTGCCCGTCTTCATCTTCTAAAAGCGGCGCAATTTTCATTAATCCGTATTCGCCAAATTTTATGGTTTCATCGCTCATGCGCATGTACAGGCTGTCATCTTTAATATACAGGCTTTGCGGGTCCAGAACTATCTGTTTTTTGGTATTCAAAACCAGAGCAATTTCGTCTTGCCGAATCACATCAAAAACGAACAAGGCTTGATCTTCATAGGGGAAGTAAACTTTTTCTCTGCAGTTTCCATTTTCTTGGGAAAGGTAGTAGCCGTCTTGATCGCGTTTGATACAGGAGTGAAAATAATCGATGATTCTGTTATGTTCGAACTTTCCATGCGCGTTGCGCCAGCAGCCGTTTTTGTCTAGCCAGAACACGGCATCCTCTTTAAAAATTACATTTTCTTTGATCTTATTTACCATTCAATTGTCCGGGGTGAAAGGCCCGTAATTTTGTTCCCGGGCGGTCGCTGATTCATCCCGGGTTAAGGGCCCATTAAAAATAATTTCACAATTTATACGCCGCTGCATCACATTTTATTCGTGAATCCTAAGTCAGATTGTGGTGATCCGCCTGATGCCTGTCTGCCGTATTCTGCGGCTATCTTGTCTGCTCCCGAAGGGTTAGTGTACTCGTCATTGAGTTTCTGGATATAAGCGTTGCTGTCGTCCAGCACTTTTTCCAATCTCGCAGCAGTGCCTTTGCCCCAGCCCGCGGGATTGGGCAAGATAAGGCTGCGCCACCAGCGGCTGCTTTTGCGAAAGGCACGCTGGTAGTTTGGATGCAGTTCAGGATCTTTTACCTCTATCAGCAATTTGGGTATGATCTTATTGGCTGACCACCGTCGAATGCTGAAGTGGACATAGCCGGCGGCAATCATTAACATCCCAATGGCACTATATTTCACATAGTTATTTTGGGTTATTAGATCCCAGAACGGCAATTTCAGCGACAATCCTTCCCAATAGCCGCCCCAAATGGTGAGTACCATAAATGCCACCACCAGTGCACCCACAATCACACCTTCCAACCACAGGATTTTGCGGCGCCACTGGTCGATAAAGCGCAGCAGGATGGGTACAACACCCTGCTTCATCATATGGGAGGTTTGCTCCAGCATCCCGACAATGCGATAGGCGCGCTCTACACCCACCTGTTCGATGCGGTTATAGATAGCGCTGAAGTCGGCTTCGCGCTTGCTCTCAAAACGATTGCGGACACCTTCATCTTCAAAGGGAATTGCGGCGTCCTGATTGTAGATGGCGTAAGATGATCCTGCCGTTAATCCATATTGCGCCAGCGCCCGCTGCCAGGCGGCATAGACTTCTTCCAGGTTATCCTCATTGGCGGTTACATCGATCTGGTTGAGGATGTACAAAAATTTATTCGAATCCCGCCGGTTAACCGTGGCCTTGACCAGATGTTGCAGGGTATCACGCATTGATCCGGTTTCCGGATGGCGGGCATCGAAAAAAACCAGCACCAAATCTGACAATTCGATGATATGATCCGTAATCTGCAAAGTGGAAGTCCGTTGATCATCGGCATCAAAGCCGGGAGAGTCGATGAGGATTTTGCCGCGCAGGGATTCGCTGGGACAGGTCTTTAACTGTAGATAGGCATCAATGTGTTCACCCTGGCCAGCGGCCACTTCTTCGATAGCCCGGCTGACCTTGTACAGCGGGAATCGGGGGTCAGCATCCAGTGCCAGGCCTGGCAGCACTCGCTCTTTGTTGTCTCTGGTAAAACAAATGACGCTGAATTTGTCATCGACTGCCTGTATGCCGGTGGCCTGCAGGTTATACTGTAGAAAATGGTTGATAAAGGTGGATTTTCCGGCTGAATAGATTCCCAGAATCGAAATTAACGGCCACCAGGGAGTGCTGGTCGCATGGGATTCCTCACGGTGAAAAAAACCAATCCGGCGGCTGATTTGATCCAGTTCACGAAAGTTCTGTACCACTTCAGAGAGGATCGGATTTTCCTGTTTCAGGTGCCTTTCCAGTTTTCGCAACCGCTGGCTGATCTTGCTTTCCTTAAACATCATTTGCGCTCCAATTCTTGGGTCAATCGACTGCCATTGCAAGGGGCTCATTTTGCCCCGGCAAGCTGAGCCTTGTTAAACCCGTCCCCTAAAAAAGTACACTATGATCATTTTTACAAAAATATTAATGGTTTTCAAGCCGTAATTTTAAATAAACGCAAATTCTGACTCGAACGGGAATTCTGATTTTCGGATGTTTTCATCGTGTTTTGTTCCCGATCGCGACAGGTTTCCAGAGACCGCCATCGTACCAAATCCTGGAAAATGGTTCTCCGACTGCCAGCACCGATGCTGCCAGATCCTCCGGATCTATGACAATTTCTTTTTCACGGTACATTGGGTCCCATGGCTCGACGATGACGGCTCCTTTTGCTAATGGAACCAAGCGAGGCATGATCGTCTGACCCCATTGCCGACGGTTGGATTCGATTTGGAGGTCTTCCATACGGGGGTATTTTAAAAGTTCATGCAGGGTAACCAGGGTCGGAGGGCTTAAAGGAATCTTGCCGGCCAGGTTGCCTTTCAGACCCTCTTTGGGGCTTATCCACAGGCCCTGTACCGTTTCTCTACCGTCCGGTCGGCAAATTTGATCGGTCGGCATGGCGGCCAGCAAAAACCGGGTGTCAAAACGTCGCGTCATCAACTCAGGGGTTATCCAGTGGGACCATCGTAACAGCGCCGATATCGTAAGCTGCCATTTTTCCTTGACTAAAAGCTTTACGAACCAATCCTTTGTTAGATTATCTGACAATCGCAAGTTGCGGACATGTTCCAGACTCGCGTCGGGTCGATCATTCTGGTGTGCGAGAAAAACTCCAGCCTCCTCAAGGGTCTCTCGTACGGCGGCAATCCCATAAGCCAGCGCCTCTGCCTCTGAGAGCTCTCCGCCCAGACGTCGATAAATTTCATTGGGACCTAAATCACTGTGGCTTTTAAATACGTCGAATTGCCGATCTTCAGCTTCCACCTTTCCACCGGGGAAAACAAAATTTCCGGCCATAAACCCGCTTTTAACATTTCTTTTTAGCAAATAGACCTGAAGTTTACCCGCAACCTCACGGGTGAGGATAACCGTTGCAGCCGGCGTTATGCTCGCAGGAGGAACTTGGTGATTGTTCATGCCGGAATAAATAGCAGGTTCGGTAAGTAGCAGTCAAATAAAAAGGATAAAGCTTGACTTTACCCTCTATTTTCGGCTACTTTTCACTAAAATGAGAATCGAATGCCTGAGGAGAATGCCTTGTTTTCAGCAAATGAGATACTGGATTTGGCCATCAAGTTGGAGAAAAACGGTGAACTGGTGTACCGCGATGCCATCGAAAAGGTTTCGAACCCGGAGCTTATCAGATTGTTGGAATGGATGGCTGATGAAGAAGTTAAACACGCCAATTGGTTTGCCGAATTGAAACTTAAGCTTGATCAAAAGAGCGTGAATCCGTTTATGGAAAAGATGAGCCGAGAGCTTTTTGACGACCTTCTGGGCGACAAGAATTTTTCCCTTAAAGATGTTGATTTTTCTTCCGTCAGTGAGATTGATGATCTGATGGCTATTTTTATTGAATTTGAAAAAGATTCAGTGCGATTTTATCAGGTGCTTGAACCTTTTATTGAAGACCCCGTTACTTTAGAGAGTTTAAAAAAGATCATCGATGAAGAGAATTGCCATATCAAACGATTGCAGGAATTAATGGGCCGCCAGGAAGTGTTTCACTATTCCGATTCCAGATAACCGGGGCCGAAAATTTTTCGGCCTATCGAAATCCTCAAATCTTTATCCGGCCACTCACCTTGAGAACCGGGCCAATAAATCCCATCCCAGACCACCCGGCTTAAGCCGTTGTCTTTTTTACACTTCAGACAGATGGGAGGCAAAGTCCCCTTTTTAACGATTTGACCGGAAATATGTTGCAGGGGTCCTGTTGGATCTCCTCCGGCTGACGTCCCACAGAGCAATGCACAACCGCAATCCAATATCTTGTAGGCAACCCCAATCGCTTCAGGGCGCTCAAACAAAATTTTTCGACAGGCTTCGTTGAAGGGAGAAATTTGAGTGTTTTTAATATCTTCCATAATGTGGCTTAATTATCCTGGATGAGGGTTTAAATTTTTCTTTGGCCGTTTTCCGCAAAATGAACAGCATAGATATCTGCCGGAATCCACTCCAGCCCCGCTTGACCTAAATTGATCACGTCTTTGAAAATATTTTATAGAGGTCTGGTGTTCGCAAGGTTTTGCACACCGGTCGTTTCCTGGCGTTCAACATCATTTTTTTAACGCGCCCCTGTAACAGAGGGCATGAATTTTTAACACACCCTCTTTTGGGAAGTCAACTATTATGCTTTTCCTTCGCTGGGATTCGGTGGATTCTACCGAAAAATGTAACTTTCAACTGACAAAAATCGGCAAAGGCCGATGTTTTGGAATTGTCCATTTTTGTGCAACAACTAATATAATCCCAGTGAATTATTGTGAAAAATTTGCACTATTTCACATCTCTTCTGCTTGGCATGTTTATTGTAGTATGTTTTATCATTTATAACATTTTCCGGGGATGCTTCGATGTTATTCCGGGGGGAAGAAGCGTCACGGGACGGAGGATTTAAAAAAAGGAGGCGGAAAAATGAAACCAGTATCCAGGGGTTTAATTAGTTTCATCGCATGTCTTGCTCTTGTTATTTCACTATCAGGGGTGGTATCTGCCGGAAATGAAGTGTTTGTGGTCTCAGCCGGCCGCATTGGAGACGCCAACTACATGGACAGCCATGGGGATGGCTTATTCTCTTCCCAAGAAAATTTGTTTTTATTGGGTGATGACGGCCTTCACCCCATGGCTGATAACGGGATTGAGTATTACAGCTATGGGAACGGCATGGGTGATTTTGATAATGACGGTGATTTTGATTATATAATGGGCGATGGTATCAGCGGCGGCGATATTTTTCTCTTTGAAAAGATCGGTTCCGGCAACCAGTTTGCATCGCCGGTCGTTGCTGCGGGATGGTCAACAGGGTATTTTCCCATGGACATGGCGGTTGCCGATTTCGATGAGGACGGCAACTTAGATTTTGTCATGTCGTATTATTTCAGCGTTAATTGCGGGCTGTACCTGGGCGATGGTGTCCTCGGATTTACAGGTCCCGGCACGGATCCTGCCACGGACCCTCTTTTACTCAAGGATGCGGCGCCTTACTTATCGGCCGGTGCGGATGCAGCCGATTTTAATAACGACGGGCATGCCGATTTTGTCATTGCCCCGTTTCCCACTGGAAAGTCTGCCGGTGAGCCCTTCTTTGTCAATCTTGGTGACGGTCGCGGGAACTTTACAACGCTTACTTTTGAGGGCCTAAAGGATGCTAAAGGAAATTATGCTCCGTATTATGGGGTTGCTGCGGCTGATTTTGACAGAGACGGGAATGTGGATATTGCGGCGGCAACTGATGGCTATCTGGATATATATAAGGGCAACGGTGAAGGTGGGTTTGAAAGGCCGGCCAGTTATGAGTATGATCTGAACGTGTCACCGCTCGATAACTTTGACTTTAACGGCGACGGGCTTCAGGATCTAGTGGCTGCAAATTTCGGTTCGGCTGGTGCAGAGGTTGCCATTTTGTTGGGCAAAATTGACAGTGACGGCATTTTCTCTTTCCAAGATCCGGTTATTTATGGAGGAGGCACAACCGGGGCCCGCAATGCCGTATCCGCGCCACCTCCGGGATCAAATAAAGAGCCGGTTGCCGTCGTTGATCCCATGTACCTGGAGGTCACCGTCGGG
>NODE-698-length-11710-cov-4.45783_pt1 | contig 11710 bp, 8 predicted proteins | sample MGYA00139097_ERZ477577 | MGnify/ENA metagenome assembly ERZ477577 | reverse complement strand
CTGGAAAACCTACAATGACAGAAGTTCGAATTTTAATAGCGGGAATTTTCTCTCGCAGTCTTTTTACTTTTTGAATAATAAGATCACCTGTCACTTTCCGGTTCATTCTCTTTAAAACGCTATCGGAGAAATGTTGAATGGGCATATCTAAATAACGACAAATTTTTTCATTTTTACTCATAAAATCCATTAGCTCTTCTGAAAGATCATCTGGATAGAGATAAAAAGGACGAATCCAAGAGGCCCCTTCCACTTGAGAGAGTCCTTGAAATAAAGAAAGGAGTGTATTTGTTTCATCTAAATCACTTCCGTAATCAGAGAGATCTTGTGAAATTAAATTGAGTTCTTTAACGCCTGTGCTCACCAAGTTTTTTGCTTCTTCTACTAAAGAGGCAACAGAGCGAGAACGAAGCTTCCCGCGAAGAGTGGGGATAATGCAAAAAGTACAGTTGCGGTTACATCCCTCTGAAACTTTGAGATAGGCCATATAAAAAGGCGAGGTATTAACGCGAGGATCAAATTCTGTGTGAATAAATTTAGGGATCTCAACAAAAGATTTTTTTTCAAGGGCCCCCTCTTCTAAGGCCTTTAAGAGTTTGGCAACGCGGTGATATTCACCTGTTCCAATGAAAAGATCTACTTCAGGAAGCTCCTTTTCTAGCTCGCCTGAATAACGCTGGGCCATACAGCCTGACATGACAAGGGCCTTACAAACACCTTCTTCTTTATAGTTTGCTAATTCCAAAATAGTGCTGATGGATTCTTCTTTGGCGGCCTCAATAAAAGAGCACGTATTCACAATAATCACATCGGCCATCTCTGGTTCATGAACAACTTTAAGGCCTTCCTTACTCAAAATTCCCAGCATGACTTGAGAGTCTACTAAGTTTTTTGAACAGCCAAGAGAAGCAAAATAAAGGTTTTTTTGTTGAGTTGCCATTGTCATAAATTACATATCCTTAAAACGAAAAGTAAGCAGGAGACAAGATGGCCAAGAAGAAAAAAATTAGCAATAGAAATTAAAGTTAGTAAATAGTTTTTGTGTTTTCGGGTGCTTCAAAGTGAAAAAAAGAGCTTTTTAAATTTGTAAGTTCTTTAAAACTCTCCACTCTAAAGAGAGTTACTTGTCCATCTGTACGACTTAGCTGAATGGTTCGAAGCTGGGAAGGAAGTCTTTTTTTGTCTTTAAAAGTTAATTTGGCCCAATTAAGAGCGAATTTTTCTTTGAGAGGAGAGAAAAAAGTAAGGTTTAGCGTATGCCCCTTTTCAATTTTAAGCTCTGCATGCTCCAAACGAAGGGAAGGATCTTCTAACTGTTTTCGCAGAATTTCAAAGACGGCCACAAAAGGGGATTCTTCTCCTCCTTGAGAAATCATCAGTTGGTGTTTTTCTCCTTCAATAAAGGCAGGAGTAAAGCGCCATCTTTTTTCCCCATTTTGCACATACGTCATCCGCCTTGTTTGAGGGGCCGTAATGATAAAATAGAGAAACTCTGGTGCCATATAGGTCATTTTTCCTTCAACTTTTGTCTCTTCCTCGGCCACAAGAGACTCAAAGACCTGAGTTAAGTGCATCTCAAAGGCCCTTGGAAAAGAAAAAAGAACTTCTTGCTGAAGTAAGAAAAATAAAAAAAAGACTTTTTTCATTTAAGAAACCATCCCTTGTGTTGCCTGTTCTTCTTTCACATGGTCTTTAATTTTAACAGAGACAACTTTAGAGACTCCAGGCTCTGGCATAGTAATGCCATAAATAGAGTTATTGAGCTCCATGGTCTTTTTATTATGAGTAATAAGGATAAATTGACAGTCTCTTCCCATTAGATGAAGAAGTTCATTAAAACGCTCCACGTTTGCATCATCAAGAGGAGCATCCACCTCATCGAGAAGAGAAAAAGGAGAGGGGCGATAGAGAAAGATAGAGAAAATTAAGGCCACTGCCGTCATGGCCTTTTCTCCTCCCGACATTAAATTAATAGATTGCATTTTTTTACCAGGAGGGCTGGCCATAATATCAATCCCACACTCATTAGAATCTAAATCTCCCGTTAATTTTAGTTGAGCACTCCCTCCCATAAAGAGGATAGGAAAAACTTTACTAAAGCGAAGATTCACTTCTTCATAGGCCTCATTAAATTTAATTTTTGATTTTTCATCAATAAGTCTGATGGCCTCGTTGAGATTTTCCATCGAACCTCTTAGCTCTTCTTCTTGTCCTTCTAAAAAATCCATCCGCTCTTTTACGCGATCATAATCATCAATGGCCATATAGTTAATTTCACCAAGGGCGGAAAGCTCTTTTTTGTAGCGTTTCAATCTTTCTTTTAATTCCACAAGATCCTTGCCATAGCGACGTGTAAATTTAAATTCTTCAAAGATTATTTCTTTCTCTTTTCCTTCATCATCGAGTTGAAGATAAAGTGAATCATCATCTTTCCAATCTTCATAAAGAAGTGATATTTTTTCAATTTCATCTTTCATTGATTGGCGAACATTAACTTGATAAACTTCTAGAGAGTTCTTAAAGACTAAAAATTCTTCTTCTTTAATTTGATGCATTTTTAATTGTAATGCCACTATCTCTTTTTCAAACTTTGAAAGATCCGAGCTATAGCTCTTAAGTAATTTATCAGAATCTCCCAATTGAATCATTACTTCATTATAACCATCTTCGAGGAGAGAGAGTTTAACTGTAGAAGTCTCGAGTGTTTCATTGAGAGAAAAATTATCTTTCTTTAACTCATCGATTTCAATTTTCCGCTGCATTAATTCTTCTTGAAAAGAATCGCAAAATTCTTGATTTTCTTCAAAGCGATTCAGAAGCTTTTCTTTTTCTTGCAGAATATTTTTATGTTGTTTTTCTAACAAGAGAAGACCTTCTCTGGTATTCTTTAAATTCATCTCCAAAATAAGCTTTTTTTCTTTCATCTCACTAAAAAGATGAGACATTTTTTCAATCTCTTCATGAAGAAAAACCTTCTTTTCTTCAAAGAGATCTTTTTTAATCACTTGCTCTTGGAGTTCAATTTCTTTTTTTTCTTTTTCAGAAAAACGCTGTGCTCTTAAAAGAGAGGCCTCTTCCATCTTTTGTTGAAGAACTCTCTTGCGTGCCTTTGGAGTCTCTACTAAATCTTTTGTATGATGAAGAGTTGTCTCTAAAGAGGCCATTTGAATACTAAGTTCATTTTTCTTTTTTTCTTGAAGAGAAAGTTGATCTTGAATATCTAGGTGAATCCGCTCTTCTTTATGATATTCTTCTTTCTTTTTTACCAGCTCTTCATCAAAGGTTTTCAACTCTTCCTTCATAGAAGACAGGATCATTTTACGACCAACGGCCGTCTCTGATATTTCAATATTTTTAGGCAAAGAAAGGTAGAGTACAACTCCTTCTAAGTTGAGAAAAAGAAAAGTTCCGCTTTTATCAATAAGCAGTGCTGCATTCGTCTTAGCAAAAAATTCATGTGCTTGCTGGCGAGAGATATTTTCTCCTATAAAGAAATGATAAAAAAATGCTTCCAGTTTCTGCTGAGGCAAGCTCTCTTCATTTCTTGTTCGAAGGATAGAGCTCATTGAAACAAAACAATTATCTGAAACGACTTTCTCTCTATCTTCCTTTCTATTCTCTAAAAGAGATAAAAGACCAAAGGAAGGGGCCTTTGATAAATCTTCTTGAAAAAAATGCTCTTCTTCTCTTTCGAGAAAAGTTAAGGGAACATTTAAAAAACTCAGTGATCCATTTACAGCATTCAAATAAACATCAGAACATTCCACCATACTTTCAATACTGCAAAGATTACCTTGTTCATCAGCAAATATTTTAAAATCATCGGGTAAAAAAAGTTTTTTATTTTCAATTTCTTCAAGAGATTTAATTTGTGTTCGAAGAAACAGCTGTTTTTCTTCTAACATTTTCAGTTCAGTAGAAATCTCTTGAAATGTTGTTTGACTCTCTTTTAGACGACTTTCCAAAGATTCAATAATCTCTCTACTTTTTGTCTTTTGAAGTTCAAGATCTTGCTGCTGAAGAGAAATCTTTTTAAGATCATCATGGTATTTTAAATCTTCTCTTTCAATTTTCTCCAACTCTCCTTGGTATTCATCGAGGCGAGTTGATAAATCTTCATAGTCACGATCTAAAACAAAGATTTTTTGCTGCAAGTCCTTATTTTCTTTTTCAATAAGAAGATCATCTTTTTTCAAGCTTTCTTGTTGTCTCTTCAAATCTCTCAATACTTCTTCATCCACGAGAGGTGCTTCAAGCAAGAAACCAATTTCTTCTTCAAGAGAAGAGACCTCTTCTTCTTTTTCCATACATTGCCCAGAAGATTCTTCAAGGCGCGATTCTAATTCTTCTTGTTGCTCTTCAATATTTGAGAGCTCTTGCTGACGCTGCTTAAAACTTTTTTCCTTATCTTCAATGCTCTTATCTAATAAACGAAGACGCTCTTCCTTCGCGGCCAACTGCTTTGAAAGCTCTAACTTTAAAGACCTCGCCTGCTGAAGAGCAGCTTCAAGCTCACTTTTTTTAAGTAACTCTGTCTCACACTCTGTTTCAAGGTTAACTTTTTTTAATTGAACTTCTTGAGATTTTTTTTCCAGCACTTCTTTTTCTTCAAAAGAAGAGATCCATTTCGTCAAAAGATCAAATTCTCGATGTGCTTCAAGGGTAAGATCAGACTTTTTAATTTTTTCCTTTAAGTCTCTGGCCTTCAACGCTTTTTCTGCTTGATGACTTAAGATTTTTAGCTGCTTACCGACCTCTTGCTTCAAGTCTACAACTTTACTTAAATTATCCTGCGCCCTATCTAGTTTTTTAACAGATTCTTTTTTGCGTACTTTAAATTTTGTAATCCCGGCCACTTCTTCAATTATTGTCCTTCTCTCTTCAGGTTTGGCCTGGATAAGTTTATTAATCTCCCCTTGAGCAATAATAGAATAAGACTTGGCGCCTGCTCCCGTATCCATAAATATTTCTTGGATATCTTTTAAGCGGCAGATGACACCATTAATGCGATACTCTGTTTCTCCATCGCGATAGAGTTTTCGCGTAAGCTGAATATCCGTAGGGGAGACTATTTTATCTAAAATATGAATATGCTTGCCTTCTTCATTACTTAAGACCAGCGTCACTTCAGCAAAAGAGGCAGGGGGGAATTTGCTCGTACCTGAAAAAATCACATCCTTCATGCTATTCCCACGAAGGTGCTTTGCTGATTGTTCACCCATGACCCAAAAAAGGGCATCGACGATATTAGATTTCCCGCAACCATTGGGCCCAATGATGCCGGTTATTCCTTCATCAAACTCGATGGTGGTTCTATCTTTAAATGATTTAAATCCTTGAATTAGAAGACGTTGTAATCTCACGCGATAAACTCCAGACTATTTTAGACCAATGGTTATGATCATTTTTTCACAGAAAGGACCCATCTATCAAAACAAAAAAGGCCCTTGAAAAAAAGCAATTGAGCTTTTTTCCAAAGACCATTTTTAACGTTAAATTAAAAGAAAAACTTAGTAAAAAATAAGGACTACCAGCTTGCTTTTGTTACGCCTGGAAGCATTCCGCGATGCGCAAGGCTTCTGAAGGCAATGCGGCTAAGCATAAAGTCGCTATAGTTTCCTCTTGGACGACCTGACAAAGCGCATCTATTTCTGATACGTGTAGGGCAAGAATTTTTAGGAAGTTTTTGCATGGCGATAGTGGCATCCCATTTTTCTTCATCCGATGCCGTCATAGAACTAATTACTTTTTTTAATTCTGTTCTTTTCGCCATGAACTTAGCTGAAAGTTTGCGTCTTCTATCGTTTTTCTCTATGGAGGCCTTTCGCGCCATCTCACCTTCTCCTGGTTGGTTTTTGTTATTTTTGAGTTGCCTTTTACAAAGGGTTGCAATATAAACTCTCCCCAGGTCAATTTCAAGGATTAACTTAACATTCCGCTACAGAAAATTGATAAACGAATAAATTTTATTGAAGAAATATTTGAGGAGCGTCTACCATGGCCAAAAAAAGCAAAGGAAATAGAGTTACTGTGACTCTAGAATGCACTGAAGCAAGAAAAGAGAAAAAAACTCCTTCTCGCTACACAACTGAAAAAAACAAAAAAAATACTCCTGATCGAATGGAATTGAAAAAGTACAATCCTTTCCTCAGAAAATACACAGTTCACAAAGAAATTAAGTAATTTTTTTTTACTTGGGTGGTGGTTATGGCCAGTCTAAAAGATCAGCTCGTTAAACTGGGATTTAAATCGACGGTCCCGGCCTCCAAAAGGCCAAGACCTGAAACTAAGACTCCTACTCCTCCACCTAAGAAAGTAGAAAGACGACCTGCCCCGCCGCAGGATAAAGCATCTTCTCCTTCAGGAAATTATTTTCAATTGCCTAAACATCAGGTCACTTTCTGTGATGCCTGTCAGTCTACTTTTCCCGACGTAGAGTTTTATGATCACCGCAATAGGCTTCTTCAAGCGCGATGGGTATGTGTTCGCTGTGCTGATACCCATAAAATTCACGACGATTGCCGTATGACAATGCAGAGCGACTTTGCCAAAAAAGGTCACTTTAGACGCGAATATGGCCCTACTCACAAACGCCTTAAAAATCCTATGCGCTAATTGATTCAACTTTTTTACCTTTGAGACGAAGAGTCTTTATCATTAATGACTTTTCCCTAAGGTGAGCCTTTATGTTGATCAAAATCATCAGGGTTTTAGGCCCTATTTTTATCTCCCTTATCTCCATTGCTGCTGTATTTGTCCTTCAATTTCACAATCTTCTCTATGACAGTGGATTTTCTGGCCCTATCACGGCCAAAATTATCTCCCTGCCAACTATTCTAGAAGATCAATTCTATGACTTTCGAATGAAAATGAACCTTAGTGGGCAAAAAGAAGAGCGCCTTGTCTTAGCTGATATTGACGAAGATTCTATCAAATCCATTGGCCGCTTTCCTTGGTCACGCACTGTTTGGGCCAAACTTTTAGATAAACTCTCCCTTTATAAGGCCAAAGTTGTCGCTTTTGACGTGGTTCTCTCTGAGTCTGAACGCAGTTATGAAGGCCAAAACCCTGATGATGATCTTGCCAAGGCCATCACTCGCTTTGGGGAAAACGGAGGAAAGGTAATTTTGCCTTACTCTCTTACTTCTACTTACTCCTATGATGATGAAATTTCTTTTAAGGAACTGCCCGAAGAAATGTACAATTTCATTTTGGACACTAAAATGGCCGGAGAAAGAGGAATAATTCCTAGCCGAATATCTAATTCTACTTTTCCTATTGATAAGCTCAAGGATAAGGCCCAGGGACTCTCTTATATTGGTGCTGTGGAAGATCCAGATGGACTTTTTCGTCACTATCAACTTATTGCCAATATCGATACCCTCTACTTTCCTTCCTACTCATTGCAGGCCTATGAGTTTTTTACAGATGATAAAACCAGTACATCTATCAATAGCTCAGGAGAGGCCATTGTTCATAGCAAGACAGGAGATCTTGAACTCAATTATAAAGGAGAGACAAAAGTTCGCTGGATTGGAGGGCGAGAGTCATTTCCTGCTGTTAGCATTGATAAAATTCTTCAGAGTAACCCTGAAACAGATACTGAAATGCGAAAACTTTTAGAAGAAAAACTTATTTTTGTAGGGCCCACAGCTTTTGGCGCACATGATCTTCGTCATACTCCTGTTGATCATAAGCTCCCCGGGGTCTATTTTCACATGAATATGACAAATATGCTCCTTAATGGTCATTTTTTTCAAAGCATTTCCAACTCTATTTATTGGTCATGGGGGCTACTTCTTTGCATCACTATTTTCATGGTCCTTATTGGACTTATGCATAATGCGATCCTAGAGCTATTACTCACCATTTTGGCCTCGGCCATACTCTTTGCTGTAGACTACTATTATTTTATTCCCAATGGTCATCAGGTGGCCCTTTTCTTTTTACTTTTTTGTCTTCTTGGAACTTACTCTTTTAATACGATGTTTAACTTTTATCTTTCCTCGAAAGATAAACAGTTTTTAAAAAATGCTTTTGGTAACTACATCTCCCCAGAACTTATCGATGAGATGTATAAATCAGGAAAACACCCTACCCTCGGCGGGGATGTTGGTGTGCGAACTGCTTTTTTTACAGACATACAAGGATTTTCTAGTTTTTCAGAAAAATTATCCGCTACAAAACTCGTAGCACTCCTCAATGAATATCTCACGGCCATGACTGATCTTCTTCTCTCTGAAAAAGGGACTCTCGATAAATATGAAGGAGATGCCATTATTGCTTTTTTTGGAGCACCTCTCCCTCTGGAAGATCATGCTGAGCGAGCGTGTCGAACCGCCATTAAGATGCAAAAATCTCTTTTAGAACTTCGCAAAAAATGGGTAAGCGAAGAAGGAAAATGGCCCACTATCGTACACGATATGCGAATGCGTATAGGTATTAACTCTGGTGAAATTGTCACAGGTAACATGGGATCTAAATCAAGAATGAACTACACTATGATGGGTGACAGCGTGAACTTATCGGCCCGTCTTGAATCATCGGCCAAACAATACGGAATTTTTAATCATATCTCCCTTGCCACACTAGAGCTTGCTGATAAGGATAGACAAATTTTTCTTGCAAGAAAACTTGATAAAATACGCGTAGTGGGAAAAAGCGAGCCTGTTATTACCTATGAATTAATGGATATAAAAAGTGAGGCCAGTGAAAATCTTCTTATGCTACACAAAACCTTTGAAGAGGCCCTTGCTCTTTTTGAAAGAAAAGAATTTGAAGAGGCAGAAAAAAAATTTAATGAATCGCTTCAATTAGAATTTCAACGCTTTCCAGAGCTTAAAGAAAAACCCAATCCTTCAAAAATCTATCTAGCACGTTGCCAAGAATTTAGAAAAAATCCTCCAGAAGAAAACTGGGATGGTGTTTTTGATCTTTTAGAAAAATAACGATAGAATGCATTTTTAATTTTTCTAAAAACTAACAGGAATATTCAGAGCGCCTATGAATGTAAATATGAAGATGCGCTTTTTGCCTATTTTCTTTTTCCTCCTTTTTATTTTTTTTCTCAGTATCGGCCTCAATAATGGTTTTCATTTTAATTGCTTTAATTCAAATGATTTAGGTATTTACGGTCAGGCCATTACAAAGATTAGTAAACTTCAAGAGTTTAATCCTTATTTAACTATTCGCGAAGTAAAACTCTTTAATGATCATTTTGATCCTATTTTATGGCCAGTAACACTTCTTTTAAATATGACAAGAAGTACTTCTTATTTTTATCTCCTCGATCTCTTTTTTTTCTCCATTACCTTTTTCTTTTTAGTTTTTTCTCTCGCAAAAAAAAATGCCTTTTTTATTTTATTCTTTCTTATCTCTCAAAAGGCCATTTGGTATGCTCTTCTTTTTCCTATTCATCCCACGACATGGGCCATGCTTCCGATGCTCTTACTGACTATTTCCATTACAAAAGAAAATCAATTTTCTATTTTTCTTAGCTCACTTTTTTTACTCTCTTTTAGAGAAGAGTTTATCTTTCCTATCTTTGCACTCTCTTTTTTTTATCTTCTCACAAAGAAATTAAAACTCTTCAGTGCTCTTTTTTTCACTAGTCTTCTATGGGGATTTTTTGTCTTTAAGGGAAGGTCTTTCTTATGGGGGGAGACAATCTCTTATGGATCACAACTTCTTACTCCCTTTCTTCATTCTCCTCTTTCGGCCATCAAAGATCTCTTACAAAAAACTAACATGGCCATATTTCAACTTTTTTTTCCTTTTCTTTTTTTTCTTCTAAAAAACAGCAAAGATCTTTTTCGCTCTTCTCATACATTGGCCTTTTTATTTTTATTTGCTCCCCTTTTATTGATTCGTTTTTTATCGTGGCAGTGGGGTTTTCACTATAGCGCTCTTTTTATTCCAAGCTTCATCTATCTTTTGTGTAAATATGATCCCCCAAAAAGAAATTTCCTTCTTTTTTTCATCACAACATCTTTTCTTTTTTCTCTTTCTCAAATCAAAAAGGCCTCTTTCCTCTTTTCAAAAGAAGAGAAAGCACTGAGCTGTTCGTTTTCAAAGATCAAAGAAAAAGAAACAGAGGAAGTTCTTTCGCTCATTAAGAAGAGGGCCAACAACAATGAAGAAATTTTTGCCACAGGGGGGATTGTTCCTCAATTACAGCTCATCGCCCCCCAGCTTAATCATCTACTTGCTCCCCATTCAACAAAAGAAGAAATAGATATTCTTATTTTAGAAATAAATAAAAGTGGTGATACATGGCCAATGAGTTACTTGGACCTGAAAAAAACAAAAGAGTGGTTAGAAACGCTGCATCTAACCACTCTCTATGAAGGAAACTATTATTTTATCGTGGAAGGCAAATTAAAAATGAGAGATCTTAGAGAACATTTGTCTTCTCAACCATAAGATCGAGAACTTTTTCTCTTTTTTTGCGGTATTCCAACTCAAACTTTTTTTCATTATTAGAGTTAAAGAAACTCTCAACTTCTTCTTTGCTCTTACCTGACTGGAGTGCCACAAGATTCATGAGATCTTTTACATCATCTTCAGAGACCTCTACTTTCCAATCTTCAATTAATTGATTGAGAAGAATCTCATTATGAACATTGGTAGCTGCTTCTGCTTTCATTCCTTCGAGATATTTATTTTCTTTTAAATCTGGATTAATTCCAAATCGCTTGGCCATTTGAACAAATTGCTCAACGGAGTTCTGATACTCTTGCTCTACAAGTGATTTAGGAACATCGCAGGCAATCTCTTCTCTCATCATTTCAAAGATTTTCTTTAAATGCTCTTCTTTAAAGCGATTTTTCGCAGCTACTTCTAATTCTTCTTTTGTTTTATTATTAAGTTCTTCCATAGAAGAAACCTGAAATTCTGCCGTTAATTCTTCTGCTGTAAGTTCTGGAATTTCTTGAACTTTTACTTCAAGGATTTGCGCCTCAACAGAACGCTCTTTTGCACTTTCATTTTCTTTAAAAGAAAAAGTCTTTTTATCATTGAGTTTTAAAGAAAGAATTTCTTGCCCTAAATTAAAGTCTGACTGCTCAGATCCGGCCACAACTTCAGCTTCATCTTCAAAAGAAGCGATGCTTTCGTCCTCAGGGACAGAAACATGAAACTTTACTAAAACTTTATCATTATTCGCAATCACATGGTTAGAATCAGCTTCTTTATAAATAGCATGTTTGCTTAACTTTCCCTTAACTGCATTTTCTAGCTCTTCTTTAGAGACTTCTACTGCTTTATAGGCATCAAATTTTTTACTGGAAAGATAATCTTCTGCAATGACAACAGTGGGAACAATTTCAACAACGGCCTCAAAATGAATTTTTTCTTTTGGTTTATAATCAAGATCTGCAATCATCGGAGCATGAAGAGGACGGATTTTTTCTGCTTCAAAAACATCAAAGCACTTCTCTGAAATAAAACGCTCGAGGGCCTTTGATTCGGCCTCTTGACCATAGATTTTCGCTACAAGAGATAGGGGGGCCTTCCCTTTTCTAAAACCTTTAAGCTGCGCCTCTTTTGATTTTTTTTGTAGTTCAATGCCAATTTCATTTGAGATGAAATCACCTTCAAAAGTACAGATAATTTTTTTTGTGCAAGAATTCACATCTTCAATTCGGTGAGACATAAAGGGGGGTCCTTTCATAGTAAATAGTAATAGATTATTGTAAATAAAAATTTTTTA
>NODE-697-length-11711-cov-3.52239_pt1 | contig 11711 bp, 9 predicted proteins | sample MGYA00139097_ERZ477577 | MGnify/ENA metagenome assembly ERZ477577 | reverse complement strand
TGAAAAAGATGGAAGAGGAGCGGCGTCACGCTTCCTGATAAGAAGTCACCTGCCCCAATTTTCTCTTAAAGATTCTTTAGGAAGAGCCGTCAGCCAGGCTCTAAAAATTAATTCAGTATGATCGAGAAAAGATCGTACACTAAGGTCGACAGGAAAAAATGCGCTATTCTCAAATGTTGATTCCGACAATGAAGGAAGTACCGGCAGAGGCTGAAGTCGTCAGTCACCGATTGATGCTTCGAGCAGGTTTCATGCGAAAACTGACCTCCGGTGTCTACTCCTATCTACCGTATGGTCTTGCGGCGATCCGCAGGGTCGAAAACATCGTTCGGGAAGAGATGAACCGGGCGGGTGCGCTGGAGATGAAAATGCCGATGGTCCAGCCCGCTGACCTGTGGAAAGAAAGTGGCAGATATGTCAAATACGGACCGGAACTATTACGATTTACCGACCGCCACAAACGCGAATCATGTCTTGGCCCCACCCATGAAGAGGTTATTACTGATATTGCTCGAAAAGAGATGCACTCTTATCGCGATCTTCCGGTAAACCTCTATCAGATACAGACCAAGTTCCGTGATGAAATCAGACCGCGGTTTGGGCTGATGCGAGGCCGGGAATTCATCATGAAAGATGCCTACTCGTTTGACGCAAGTGATGAGGCATCGGAAATCTCCTACCAGCAGATGTATGATGCCTACAATCGGATTTTTGAGCGGTGCGGTCTCGATTTCCGCTGTGTGGAGGCTGACTCCGGTACGATTGGTGGCAGTTTTTCACATGAGTTTATGGTTTTGGCAGAGACAGGAGAAGATACCATTGCTGTCTGCAATGACTGCAGCTATGCAGCCAACATGGAAAAGGCGGTTATTACGCTGACGAAAGACCAGGTCGACGGTAAGCAGGAGGAGATGGTCAAAGTTGAAACGATTGGCAAGAGGAAGGTGGAACCGGTCTGTGCGTTCCTCGATATTACACCCGCACAGCTGGTAAAAACGTTGGTATTCATAGCCGACGATATACCTGTTGCTGTCCTGGTCAGAGGCGATAGGGAAGCAGAGGAGGTAAAGCTGAAGAATTATCTCGGCGCCTCCGATGTCAGGATGGCAGATGATAAAGAAATTTTTGATGCAACCGGTGTTCCGTCCGGTTATCTCGGTCCTGTAAACATCCCGATTCGCCTCCTGGTCGATCAGGAAGTGACCCAGATGATCAATTTCAGTGTTGGTGCCAGCGAGAAAAACTATCACTATCAAAATGTTAACCTCGGCAGGGATTTTACAGCGAAGGAGGTGGGTGACTTTAGGCAGATATGCGAGACCGACCCCTGCCCAACGTGCGGTGGATCGCTCAGGTTGGTTGAGGGCATTGAGGTTGGCCACATTTTCAAGCTGGGAACCGGCTACTCGGAATCGATGAAAGCATATTTTCAGGACAGTGACGGGAGTGAAAAACCGCTCGTTATGGGATGCTACGGAATCGGTGTCAGTCGGGTTGTCGCTGCAACAATTGAGCAGAGCCATGATCAAAACGGTATTATTTTTCCTGTACCGCTGGCCCCTTACCAGGTAACTATTCTAAATCTTGGCTTGAAAGACGAATCTGTTTGCCAGGCCGTTGAGACCATATATGCGCAACTGGCTGAGGCCAACATTGATGTCTTCGTCGATGACCGTGATGAACGTCCAGGAGTAAAATTCAAGGATGCAGATTTGCTCGGATTCCCCTATCGCATAACCGTTGGAAAACGATATGCAGAAGATGGTATGATTGAAGTCAGAAGACGCAAAGACGGCATTACGGAAGAGACAAACCTGAAAGACCTGCTAAACCTGGTAAAAACATGTTTGGCCGGAGAAACAGTAGTAAATTAACCCGGTTTTTTCAAATGCAGAAATCAGTGGTGAATCCCAGTGGCCTGAAGGTGCTGGCCGCGAATTATCTTCATGACGTTGACCTGGAACCGATAGATCGTGCCTGGGAAATGGCGGAGGAGGTGCACCAGGGAGGCAAACATTTTTCAGGAGAACCCTATCTCATTCATGCGCTGGAAGTTGCCTCAACACTTGCCTCAATGCATCTCGACATGGATACGATTCTCGGTGGCTTGCTGCATGGTGTGCTGAAAAATGGGGTGAGTGCTGTTGAACTGGAGGAGAAGTTCGGCGAAGATATGGCTCGCATCGTCAGTGGTACAACCAGGATCACCAGTGTAAAGTACAACAGCAGGCTGGCAAGTCAGTCCGAAAATATTAGGAAGATGTTGCTGGCGATGGCGGCAGACATCAGGGTGCTTTTGGTTCGACTGGTAGATCGAATGCAGGATATGTTGTTGCTCGATCTGGTGGATCGCGATACCCAGCGTTACATTGCCCGGGAGACCATGGATCTCTATGCACCACTGGCCAGCAGACTCGGAATTGATTGGCTGAAACGGCAGCTGGAGGATTTTTCCTTTAAGTTTTTATATCCTGCTGAGCATGAAGACCTCACAGAAAGACTCGAGAGTTCGCTTGGTGAGCGTGAACGGTATGTGAAAGAGGTTATCTCTATCCTCTACGATGAACTCAGAGCAAACAAGATATACCCGATCCGCATCATTGGCAGGCCCAAGCACATTTACTCTATCTACAAAAAGCTGATTGCCCAGAATATTCCACTTGAGCGGGTTTACGACAAGGTTGCCTTCAGGATTATCGTCGACTCGGTCAACGAATGTTATGAGTCTCTGGGGATCATCCATGGAAACTGGTCTCCTGTACCCGGAAGGATCAAGGATTTCATTTCAGTACCCAAATCTAATAATTACCAGTCGATGCATACCACGGTAATCGGGCCCCGTGATCATTTTATCGAGATCCAGATCCGTACCGAAGAGATGGACCGTATTGCCCAGGAGGGTGTTGCCGCTCACTGGGCCTATAAAGAAGGCCAGAAGGTTAACGAAAGTGATGCGAAACTCTTCAGGAATTTAAAAACGCTGGTACATTCACTACAGGAGGTTGACGATCCCCGGGAGTTCCTCGAGCAGGTGCGCGGAGAGCTCTACGATCCGGATGTCTATGCCTTGACCCCGAATGGCGAAGTAAAAGAGTTTCCATCACAGAGCTGTCCGATTGACTTTGCTTATTCTATCCACACAGAGGTGGGAGATCACTGCACCGGTGCAAAGGTGAATGGTCGTCTGGTTCAGCTGAAGTATCAAATCCAGAATGGTGATATCATAGAGATTATCACCTCACCCAAACAGCGACCAAGAAGAGGCTGGCTGGACTTCGTCAAGACCAGCAGGGCCCGCACCAGAATTCGCTCCTGGTTGCGTCGTGAAGAAAAGGAGAAAGCGCTGAGGCTTGGCCGGGAAATCTGTGAGCGGGAGTTGAAAAAGCATGACATGACCCTGAAGAGGATGATTAAAAGCGGTCATATCAAAGCACTGCTTAAATCGTTACGCTGTAACTCGCTCGATGATATGCTGGTTAAAGTCGGAAGTGGGGCGATCACCGTCCAGAACTTGATAAAAGCACTTAATCCGCCAGAAATGGCGAACGAGTACGAGGCAGCAGTTGCAGAACTCAGCCCCGAAGAAATGGCTGCAGCAATGGTCAGTGGTCAGCGGACAGGTGTTGCCGGGGGTGGCTCAGTCATTCAGATTGATGGAATCGATGATCTTCTGATAAAAATCAGCCAGTGTTGCAATCCCGTACCTGGCGATCTTATTGTCGGATTTATTACGACGGGACGGGGGGTTTCTGTGCATAAAACTGATTGCCAGAATCTCCTGAGTACTGATCCGCAAAGGTGGATTGAAGTATTCTGGAGTAACTCCGACAGCCAGCAGTACCGGGCTCAGCTGCATATTATCACGGAAAACAACAAGGGGATCTTTGCCGAGATCAGTTCAGCAATCGGCGCGGACAACGCCACCATTGTGGAGATTTCTGCCCACACAACACCAACAGATACGGTTGAATTTTCCATCGCAGTAGAGGTGAGAAACCTTGATCATCTGCAATTACTCCTACAACACCTGCGCCAGATGGGGCAGGTGATCTCTGTTCGCCGTTCCTGATGAGAACTTTGAGATGATACGCTGTCCCACCTGTGGCAACAAGGTCGAGTACGGGCTCTCGCAATGCATGTATTGTGACTCAGATCTGGAAGTATCTGCGGCGGAAATGATTGATAGGCCAAAAATCGTTCACAGAACGGTAAATCTTGAACATGGACGGCCTGTCGTCGAGACTGCGCTGAAACGCATGCATAACGAGCTCGACCAGGCAAAGCAGAGAGGTGTCAAAGTTGTCACCTTGATCCATGGGTACGGTTCTTCCGGCAAGGGAGGGAAAATACGGATCGAATGCCGAAAGGCCCTTGATTATCTCCTGCAGAAGAACATGGTAAACAGTGTCGTCCACGGTGAAGTTTTCCATCGACGATCCGGTATAGGCAAATCACTGGTCAGGCAGTATCCGGACCTGGAACGGGTGTGTCGATCAGATTTTACTAATCCAGGAATAACTGTGGTTGTATTTTAATATCTGGCGTGTATGATGATTTCCTGCGCAGGGCGCAGTACACCGCCATTATGATTAATTGAGAAAATCTAATACCAAGGAGATGTAATGAAGAAGATAGTTAGTTTGTTTGTGGCTGGTTTGTTCCTGATGCCGCTCTGTATTCAGGCTGATGACAAGGCAGCAGAATCCCCCTTCAAAACCTCAAACGAGAAACTCAGCTATTCAATGGGGCTCGATCTCGGTAATTATTTGAAAAGTATGGGAAATGAGCTGGATCTCGATACCTTGAAATCAGGTATTGAAGATGGTTTTACCGGTGCTGAACCAAAGATGAGCCAGGAGGAACTTGCTGCCGTTCAGGAGGAATTTGCTGCCAAGATGAAGGCAAAGCAGGAGGAGCAACTGGCAGCAATGATGGAAAAAAATAAGGCTGCAGGACAGGCATTTCTGGACGAAAACAAAAAGAAAGAAGGCGTTAAAGTTACAGAAAGTGGGCTGCAGTATGAGGTGATCACAGCTGCTGAGGGGCCAAAACCAAAAGAAACTGATACGGTAAAGGTTGATTATACCGGCACACTGGTTGATGGAACAGAGTTTGACAGTTCAGTCAAAAGAGGTGAACCCGCCATCTTTGGCGTAGACCAGGTAATACCAGGTTGGGGTGAGGCGTTGCAGCTGATGGAAGTTGGCTCAAAATATCGTGTTGTTATTCCGTCAGATCTCGCCTATGGAGAAACTGGTGCTCCACCGGTTATCGAGCCAAACTCGGTACTCGTCTTTGAAATCGACCTGCTGGCGATAGAAGAGCAATAGCCTGTAAGTAATCAGTTGCAAAGGGGAGGGGTGGAGCCAGACGCTCTTCCCCTTTTATGCTGTTTTAACACTCAGCGGTTCTTTAACCGTAAGCGGATCAGCACTTCCCAGGAGCTGGTGTGCCATCCTGATATGCCCGATATCCTGCCATGATTTTCCCAGAAGTGACGTACCGTATGCGTCTATTGCTACCGGATCATACGAAACAGCGATTTTACCAACCGGCGGGTCGCAGGTTGGTCCCCAGAGGTGTGCCTGCGCCATACCAATCGATGCATCCAGAATAGTAAAGTCAGGTGTTCGATACCTGTTCAAGTCGAAGATTGCCTCGTCCAGATGATGATGAAACGATGATTTGCCCCACCCTCCATTTCCTTGATAGTGGGCAGGAGGTGCACATCCCATCATATTCTTCATGGTGAGTGTGACCCGTGACATGGAATGGGCTTTCAGAACAGGAACTGAAATTAAAAAACTGTCGAAAATCAGTTCAGGCAGGTACATCTCGGGCCAACGCAGGCAGTCGCGGTTCTCTATATGGCGTGATGGTTCACTGTTCAGGTCAACCAGGGAAACATTGGTGTGCTCAGCTATCGGAAGATAGCCGAGCACATCAAAACAGTGAAAGGTATCGTAAGACAGCGACCCTGTTCCATCTGCAATAATAATATTCAGATGGGGACAGTGTTTGCGAAGCTGCGTTACAATAGCTACTATAAACGACGCCGGTGTCGTAACAGGTGGTTCAAGGGCCTCGACCAGGTTGGGTTTGAGTATTACCTGTTTCTCATTCCCCAGTACTTCAAAAAGATTTGTCCTTTCAAGCAATACTTCCATGCAGTGATCCAGGTCAGAAGATGGTCCACTCCAGACGACTCCCTGTTGCGCAGCTGAATAGTTATTAGTCATGTGCACCCGAAATAAATTGTCCAAGCTGATGGTGATTACTGTTTAACGATCCTGTTTCCTCAGAAGATATATCCCAAAGAGTGAAAAAACAATATGTACGCCAAGTGCAGCCGGGATTGATGGCATATAACCGGTTTTGGCAAGTGATTGCAGGGCGCCCCATATTCCCCAGGCAAAAAATGCCATGCCACAGCTCACAGGGATAGCAATAGAGAGATCACGTCCCCACTTCCGATACGACAGGATGAGAATTGGCAGACCGAGTAACAATAATGGTATACCAAGAATCAAGTAGGATACCCGGCCGTAGAATTCTGCCTGTGCCATTGTTTTGTCAGCAGCGGTTTCCTGTTCCTCGATATCAAAGAAAAGGCTGGTCAGCGACATTTCAGCTGACTCATATTCAGGAATCAGGAAGTCTTCGGGTGTCTCAGGAAAAGAGAAATGACGCGCTCCGAAAAGTTCTGTGACAAATGAACCTTCCGATGTATGTACCTGAGCCTGGCCAACCCTGAGAGCCCAGCCGTACTTGGTCCATCTGGCGACTTTTGCTACCACGATCTCCTTGATGTTGTAGTCGTCATCCCAGGTCGAATAGGAGAAATTTTGAAATACAATATCCTGGCTGTTGGGCCATTGAAAGGAATAGAAACCTTCCTTTCCCTTGAAGTAATACCGACCGTTTCTAAATATTCCGAGCGGAACCTTACCACGTACCTGCTCAAACCATATGTCATTGGTAATGGAAATGGTTTTCGGGAGCAGCACTTGCGCTGTTCCGATAAAGATCGCAGTAAATATGAGTGCGGCGATAAATATTGGTCGGATTATTCGCTTGAGGGGGATTCCTGCCGCTTTAAGGGCTGTCAGCTCGTTGCTGTGGTTGAGAATACCGAGGGTTATTACACCTGAGAGAAGGATCAGGATCGGGCCCAGCTGATCTATGACAAACGGTATATTGTAGACAAAGAATTGAATAATCAGTGATGCCGGTTTACCTGCCTCAGCAAATTCATCATATTTCTCGAAAAAGTCAATCAGCAGATAAACAGCAACGAAACCGATGTTGATCGTGAAAAAGTAGCGGGTAAACTGGGCGAGAAGATAGCGTGTGAGCAGATGCATCGACTAAAAGAACCTCTCAGAGTGCAAAAAACGCACGGATATCATGAATCCGACACCAACCAGGGTCAGCCCGAAGATATTACTGGCCAGCAGGTAGGTCAAAGCATAGAGGGGCTCTCCAGACTTTAAGTACTGCACATTTTCACGGGCGAACGTAGAAAAAGTGGTAAACCCGCCAAGGACGCCGGTAAAAATGAACAGCCTGAATTCATTGCTCACCTGAATCCGTTCAAAATATCCCCAAAGCAGACCGATCAGCAGGCAGCCTATGAGGTTTGCCGCCAATGTTTCGTAGGGAAAATCGTACCTGGAGATTCGCCCGATTAATAGTGCGATCAGATAGCGACAAACCGACCCCAGCGCACCGCCAACTGCTACAGCAAGAATTTTTAACATGTGATGATACTCGTCTCTGTATTCCAGGAACTGGTTCTGCCTGGAAAGATATACCCCATAGTTGTTCCACTAGGTACCATTACCTGCTATTTCCGTCAAGAAGAAGGGCCTCCGTAACACAGAGTTATTGGTGCAGGTAATCGATATTATTCACTGAAGTCAGGGACGTCCTGTTACCCCCGTCGTGGATGTATTTTTTTTATCTATTAATTACAATCGGTTAAGCGATTACCTCTCCCTTGCACTTTGGTGGTGAATTATAGTATACTATGATCTTTCGTTGCTGTTCGGTGATCCGGATGTGCTATTTATCGCTGATCAGCATTGTTGTCTCTTTACTCGTCCGAAATCGTAAGAGATATAACTCAACAGGAGGTGGCTGACAGCTTTATTGCAGATCCTTTTTCAGGAAGATTTCCTTTAGACGGTTCTGCCAACATCTGGATAAGAAGTAAAAAAGGATTGTTGAGATGAGGGGTGAGCAACGGTGTTCCGAGGGTTGGCAACGCGTGCGGTACTCCTGTCGGTACGGTTTGTCACGGTTACCATTAATGGCGAGAAAACGGAATAGTAACGGAATTCAATCTATTTGCGAGCAATCCTATAAAAAATCAGCAAAAATACGCCTTGAAGAGTTCTGGGATGTTTTTGACAAAGAAGACAGTGTCCTCGTCTGTATCAATGCAGACGCCGATTCTCTGGCCTGTGCCTTGGCTATTAAACGATTACTCAGATATCGTGTCAAATTCGTTGCAATAGCACATCCGAATGAAATCAGTCGATTGAACAATGTTGAAATGGTGAATCGTTTGAGAATTCCTCTCGAACGACTCGGCACTGTAAAAATATCTGACTATACAAAAAAAGTAATTGTCGATTCCCAGCCTGACCATTTGCCGGCTTTTGAGAGAATCGATTTTGACGTAATCATCGACCACCATCCGCTCGGTCAGGACTGGGAGGCAGCCTATGTCGATATCAGACCCAATTATGGCGCCGCCTCCTCAATGCTGGTTGAATATCTCCGCGCTGCCTCCATCAAGCCGTCAGTTTCTCTGGCAACAGCAATGTTTTATGGGATCAAAGTCGATACGCAGGATTTTGAGAAGGATGCCAGGCTCTCAGATGCGATATCTTTCAGATATCTTTTTGATATAGCTAATCGCAACCTGGTAAGAAAATTTGAACTGACGGACTTGCGGCGTTCCGAACTCAAATACTTCAGCATTGCCCTTGCCGAACTTAAGTATTCAAAAGGCCGTTATTATAGCCACATCGGTAAGGTCCGCAGTCCAGATGTCCTGGTGATTATCGCTGATTTCCTGAGTCATGTGGCAGATATCGACTGGGTGTTGGTCTCCGGTATACACAACGATAAATTAGTTGTCATATTTCGATGTGACGGCTATCGTAAGAGTGCCGGCAAACTGGCAACACGTGTGTTTGGCCATCTTGGCTCTGCCGGTGGGCATAAGGGAGCCGCTCGGGCTGAAGTTCCGCTGAAAAATCTTGAACTCACCGAGTATGAAATTAACTCTCTAACCCTGAAACGTCTGACCATGCGTCACATGAAGTAATAGTTGTTCCTGAGCGGCTGATTCGGCCACGATGTTTTAGATGTGACGGTACAGGCCACGCAGTCTCTGGTCTCATTACAACGTACGGGTACCTCATGCTGAAACCTTCCACACTTGCGATGATTCTGGCCGGAGGTCGGGCCGACGAACTCAATGTTCTCACCTACTATCGTCCAAAAGCGGCAGTTCCCTTCGGCGGTTTCGCCCGGGTGATCGATTTTGCCCTGTCCAACCTGATGAATTCGGGTATAGAGCAGATCGCCATCCTGAGCCAATATCGCAGTTACTCGTTAATTAATCACATCGGAACGGGAGCCTCCTGGGATATGATCGGCAGATACCGGGGTGTCTCAATTTTACCGCCATTCATTGATTCCGAGCAAAATGACTGGTACCGAGGTTCTGCCGATGCGATATTCAAGAACCTTGACTTTGTTCGTTATCATGTCCCTGAAGAGATCCTGATCCTGTCTGGAGACCATATCTACCAGATGGATTACCGCGACGTTATCGACTATCACCATGAGAAAAACGCAGATCTGACCGTTGTTTGCAAGCGTGTGGCACGTCACAGGGCGTATCGATTCGGCATGGCCGCAATAGACAACGAGGATGGTGAGAGGGGTGGCAGGTTGACCAATTACCAGGAAAAACAGGACAACCCTGAGGGCAACTGGTCCTCACTGACTGTGCTCTGTTTTAAGCCGGAGGTGCTCTACAAGGCCCTGGAAGAGAACCAGTCCGACAGCTCCTTTGAATTTGGCAGAGACATCATTCCAAGGCTGATGCGTCAGAATAAAAGAATTTTCGGATATAAGTTTCACGGTTATTGGGGCTATACCAGAACCGTGCAGGAATACTGGCAGGCCAATATGGATCTGCTCGGCAGTAATCCGCTCATTGACATGGAGAAGTGGGGGATTAGGAGCAATCTTGATCACCGCAGTATTCGGGATAACCAACCTGCGCTGATCGGAAAAAATGCAGATGTAAGAAACAGCCTGGTCTATAATGGCTGCACGATCGAGGGACGGGTAATAAACTCCATCCTCTTTCCTGGTGTCCATGTCGGGCCCGATTCCATCGTTGAAAATTCGGTGATCTGTTTTAAAAATGATATCGGCAGGAACAGTATTATAAAAAACACTATATCAGATGTGAACACCAGCTATGGTGACAATATCGAAATCGGCATCAAGAAGGGCGATACAGTAAAGAAAATCACCATTGTCGGCTGGAATAACAAGGTACCATCCGGAACGAAGCTTGGGGAGGGGGTGACCGTGACACCAAGTCTTGGTCCGGAAAAGTGGGTTGAGCAGGTGGAAGCGGGGAGGGTACTCAAATGAGACGAACAGGAGATGCCCTCGTGTTACTGCTTGCCGGCGGAGTTGGAAGTCGCTTGAACCTGCTTGTTGAAACCAGGGCAAAGCCAGCGGTAGCATTTGGCGGGATCTATAGAATAATCGATTTCAGCCTCAGTAATGTCATGAACTCTGGATTTTCAAAAGTGGGAGTCTTGACCCAGTATAAACCGCTATCGTTGATGAAACATCTCGGCATGGGTGAATCCTGGGATTTTACCGGCAGGAGTCGTGGTGTCACAATACTGCCACCGCGAACCGGTTCAAAAGATTCAGACTGGTACCAGGGAACCGCCGATGCGATCAGGCGAAATATCGATTTTATAGAAGCCAACCCGACCGATGAAGTATTGATCCTGTCCGGAGATCATATCTATCACATGGACTTTGATGTGATGCTCGAATACCACCGGTCAAAAAAAGCGGATGTGACGGTGGGGATGATGGTTGTGCCCAAAAGTGAAATTCATCAGTTTGGTGCCGGTATCACCAACAACGACAACCGTATCGTTGACTGGGAAGAAAAGCCACAGGTCCCCCGAACCAATCTGGCGTCCATGGGGATCTACATCTTTGATCGAAACTATCTGTTGCAGACCCTCTCCCGTAACCAGGCAGAAATAGATTTTGGCATGCATATTCTTCCCTGGGCAATCGAAAACGATAACGTGTTTGCCTATCCGTTTTATGGGTATTGGCGAGATGTCGGAACCATCCAGGCCTATTGGGAAGCAAATATGGATATGCTCAGACCCGAGAGTGGCCTAACCCCTGAAGAATGGTATATCCGCACCAACGTCGAGGCAGACGAACGAAAGGCGGACTGGGCTGCTGCACGCTACACCAGCGAGGCAAAGGTAAGTAATTCCCTGATTTCATCCGGCTGCGTGATCAAAGGCACTGTTATTAATTCCATATTATCTCCAGGTGTGGTCATTGAAGAGGGGGCCGTGGTCAGGGACTCAATTCTTCATAGGGAGGTATACGTCGGGGAAAATGCAGCACTGGAT
>NODE-696-length-11718-cov-5.87465_pt1 | contig 11718 bp, 8 predicted proteins | sample MGYA00139097_ERZ477577 | MGnify/ENA metagenome assembly ERZ477577 | reverse complement strand
TACGCCCTGTATCGATATCGGATGGAGACTGAATAAAATAATTCAGATCGATTTCGTTAAAGGTTCTATGCACATATTTATCAATATGATCATGGTTATTTTGCATGACAAAATCATAGGGTGAATTTCCTAAGATGTTCATCATGTTTTGCGCGTTTCTAATGATCATTTTACGGTTTCCCCATGATATAGTGGCCGTTAAAAATCCAGCAATTTCAATGTCTTCTTTTAAGGAATATTGATGGGGAATCTGAATGGGGTCCGATTCAATAAACTTTGGATTGTTGTATTGAACAACCTTTTCTTCCAAAAGATCTCTTATTTCAGATTCATGCATCATTTTTGATAAAAATCAAATGTAAAAAATTAGCATAACAATTCAGTTTTATATCTTCGTAAATTGAATAAAGACACTGTAGATTAGTTTTCAAACTTCCATATCGTACCTCAAAGGTGTAGGACCCTCAAGAGCCCAGTTACTGGGTAAGGAGCTGGGTATATTTACCTATGGCGATCTCGCGAATTTTTTTCCAAATCGCTATATCGATCGCACAAAGTTTTATAAGATAAACGAGCTAAACCTGAATAGTTCGGAGGTTCAGCTCGTTGGGCAAATACTTTCGTTTAAAGAGATCAAGCAAAAAAGAGGGAGCAGGCTGGTGGCCCATTTTGCGGACGATTCAGGAAAAATGGAGTTGGTATGGTTTAGAGGTACAAAATGGATAAAGGAGAACCTAAAAATCAAGACGCCCTATGTGATCTTTGGAAAGGTGAATTATTTTAACGGCGCATACACAATGCCCCATCCCGAAATTGAATTGCTTTCAGACTATAAAAAAGGGTTTAAAACGTCCATGCAGCCCATATACCGATCTACCGAAGTCTTGAGTAACCGCGGTGTAAGCAATAGGGTAATGCAAAAGTTGATGCAGCAGTTATTTTTGGAAACAAAGGGCAGGTTTGAAGAAACTATGTCTGAAAAACTGATGACTTCCAATGGACTGATTTCGAAGAGTGATGCCATGTTTAATATTCATTTCCCACAAAGTCAGGAATTACTGACCCGGGCTGAATACAGATTAAAGTTCGAGGAGTTGTTTTTTATTCAATTACAACTTATCGTCAAAAAGTTGGTAAGGAAACAAAAGAATAAGGGTTATGTATTTGAAAAGGTTGGAGGTCATTTTCATGAATTTTATGATCATTATTTGCCTTTTGAATTGACAAATGCCCAGAAACGGGTGCTAAAGGAAATTCGAAAAGATCTAAATACAGGTGCGCAAATGAACAGGTTGCTCCAGGGCGATGTAGGGTCCGGAAAAACCATTGTAGCAGTACTTTGTATGCTAATTGCATTGGATAATAGTTATCAAACTGCTTTGATAGCCCCGACTGAAATTCTGGCTAAACAACATTTTAATGCGATCGAAGAATTGTTGCAGCATATGCCGGTAAAAGTTAGATTGTTAACAGGATCATCAACGGTGGCACAAAGAAGGACAATTCATCAGGAGCTTGAAAACGGCGATTTACATATTATTATAGGTACACATGCCATATTTGAAGACAAGGTACAGTTTGCAAATCTCGGCCTGGCGATCATTGATGAGCAGCATCGATTTGGCGTAGCGCAAAGAGCGAAGATGTGGATGAAGAATGATTTGCCTCCTCATATTCTTGTAATGACTGCAACACCAATACCCAGAACGCTTGCGATGAGTGTTTATGGAGATCTGGACATTTCTGTGATTGATGAGCTGCCCCCTGGAAGAAAGGCGATCAAAACCATTCATCGGTATGACAGCAATAGACTATCCGTTTTTAAATTTATAAGAGAGGAAGTTGCCAAAGGCTGTCAGGTATATATCGTTTATCCTTTGATACAGGAATCTGAACAGCTGGATTATAAAGATCTTATGGATGGTTATGAGAGTATCTCCAGGGAATTCCCTTTACCGGATTATCGCATTAGTATTGTGCATGGGAAAATGAAATCGGCGGATAAGGATTATGAAATGCAGCGCTTTGTTGAGGGTAAAACCCAGATTATGGTGGCCACAACGGTAATAGAAGTGGGGGTGAACGTGCCGAATGCCAGTATTATGATCATCGAAAGTGCTGAAAGGTTTGGCCTGTCACAATTGCATCAGTTAAGAGGAAGAGTTGGTAGAGGGGCCGATCAAAGTTATTGTGTGCTGATGTCAAGTCTGAAATTGACCAAGGAAGCCAAAACAAGATTGCAGACCATGGTAGAAACCAATGATGGATTTAAGATCGCTGAAGTAGATCTCAAACTCAGGGGGCCGGGAGACATGATGGGAACGCAGCAGAGTGGTGTTTTAAATTTGAAAATTGCCGATATTATACAAGATGAAAAGATTTTATATCTGGCCAGAAAATCGGCTATTGAAGTAGCCGGATCTCCACTTGGGCATAAAGATCCGGATCATAGGAACATCTGGATTACTTATGGGAAAATTTCAAGAAACAGCACCTTATGGAGGAATATTAGTTAAAAAACGAGTCATATATTTGGGTGGGTAATCCCTGAAAGGAATGTTAACTCATTCAGATAAAAATGGTTTTAAATAGAATAAGTTAATATTTATATTTGTTGAAATTTTTTTAGAATGAAAATAAAATACCATTTGACCTTGATACTAAGTGTAATGAGCGTTTTGATGTTTAGCCAGAATGACACAATTAAATTAGCGAATAATGATGTTTTGGTGGGCGAATTAAAAAAAATGGAAAAAAGTATCCTGACCTTTAGTACTTCTTATGACGATTCGGATTTTAAAATTAAATGGGGAAAAGTTGAGTTAGTTACAAGTGATAGACAATTTATCGTTTCCTTGACTAATGGTGATAGGATTACTTCTACCGTGAATAGCGTGGAAGGGAAGGAAGGTGTAATTGCCGTAATTAATGGAGGTGTTTTAGAAGAACATGGCTTAGATGAGGTGGTATTTATCGAACCCATAGGTAAAAACTTTATGGCCAGATTAACCGTTGATCTGGATTTTGGTCTGACCATCACCAAGGCAAATGATTTTAGGCAATTAACTACAAGTTTAAACGCCACCTATCTGGCTACAAAATGGAGAGCCGGCGGATTTTATAAAACCGTTATAAGCAGACAAGATGGAGCTGCAGATATCAATAGAATGGATGCTCAGTTGAGCGGTGAATATTATTTGCCACATGATTGGTTTATTCAAGCCAAAGCACTCTTTTTATCCAATGATGAACAGTTGTTACAACTTAGATCCACTATTCAAGCAGGTGGAGGTTATTATTTTTTAAGAAACAATAGTATGTTCCTTTCAGCTAATGCAGGTCTGGCCTATACGAATGAAAATTTTACGAGTGACGATTCGGACCGAAAAACAACTGAGGGATATTTTGCTTTGGGTTTTAATAAATATGATATTGGTGATCTGAGTGTTTTAAGTTCCGCTGCAATATATCCAAGTTTTTCTCAGAGTGGAAGATATAGAGTTGACTTCAATTTTGACGTAAAATACGATTTGCCTCTTGATTTTTATATCCGGGTAGGCCTAACCTATAACTTTGACAGCCAGCCAGTTGAAAATGCCGCTGATAGCGATTATGTGTTTACGACCTCCTTTGGATGGGAATGGAATTAGGAAAAGATATGAAAGGGTTTCCTAAATCAAAAACTCAGGTTTTAATGTTATCATCAACATTGTCACCTCTAAGATTGATCAGCATTTTGTCTTTTTGATCCAAATACCTTCTGCTGCCTAAATACCGGTTCGTATTAGCTTCATCATAATAAGGTGAAGCCGGATGTATGGAACCCATTTTAACCCTGCCAGAGGAATGTATAAATTCACCCTTTTCATTGCCAAGCCAAATGCCAACATGTGTAACTCTTTGTTTTGTGCTATCGGTTGCTTTGGTGCCAAAAAACATTAGATCTCCTTTCTCGAGGTTGTTAAATTCAATTTCAGGGTCAATGTCTTTTCCAGCCATTATTTGCTGAGACGCGTCTCTGGGGATAATATAGCCGTTCATCAGAAATACAGTTTTTGTAAATCCGCTGCAGTCCATGCCTTTAGATGAGGTGCCACCCCATAAATAAGGCGATCCCATTAAATCCTTTGCATACAATTCAACAAGGGTTCCGGAAGGCTCTAATTTGCTAACCCAGCTACCATACAATTCACACTCTGATTTTTTGATATATCCTGTTCGTTTGTCCGGATAACTCACTTTGTAAAAAGCACCGGCATCCTCAATAAGTTTTAGTTGTGCGCCTAAGACAATATCTCCGATTTTATATAACTCATCACTCATATATTCATAGACATAACCATAAGGCTTTGTGTAAATCACCTTCTGAGAATTCTGCCAGTTCTTGAATTCTTCGGAATTCATCAAGGTCACTCCGCCATGATCAACCCAGGAGATATAGTGGTCTGGTGTTTGAACCCGATAGAAACTCCCTTTTATTTTCAGTACTTTTAATTCAGTACCCAAAAGGGCCTGGGTAGCAAGTTCTCCGGAATGTTTTGCCTGTGATCGAATGTTGGCTACTGAATTGTTGACAACAGCCATCAAGGTGTTTCCTACAGTTGAATCTGGCAAAAGGACCGAATGATCCATAAAGGAAAGCCCTTTGCTCATCAGGCTGGAACGCAGACTGTCAAGTGCCTGGGCTTGATCTGATTCTCCAGTGATTTCAATTTTTCCGTCTTTCGAAACCAAGTCAATATCATATACCGCAACCCTTCTGTCAGGTGCATAAAAATGGCGTATACCATCATTAATTTCCTGTAAATCTTTACTGTCATCTTTCGTTTTATGACAGGAAGTAATTGATAAAGTGAGCAGAAAAAGAAAAGAAATATTTAAAATTTTATGCATGGAATAGAATTTAGAAGATGACTAAACTACAAAAAAACGGCTTTCAGTAAACAATATACACTATTGCTGATTGGATCATAATGCGCAACGCTGTTTGACCCAGTCATGAAGGTCATAAAAGTTCTGCGGAGCAACACCATGTCCTACCGGATATTCCTGATAGGTATGGTTTATATTTAAATTATTGAAATATGCAGGTGTTTTTCTGGCCCATTCAACAGGAATGACCTGGTCTACGGAACCATGTGAAACGAAAAAGTCAAGGTTTTTAAAAGCTTCTTTTTCAAGAGGTTTCTGTATCAATTCATCATTGACGTATCCGCTTAAAGCAATTACGTGTTGTATTCTGTGGGGATGGTTTAAGGCATATGCCGTGCTTAGAATCGTGCCCTGACTGAATCCAAGAAGGAAAACATTGTTCGTATCAACTTCAAAGGATTCCATTACTTCTGAAATAAATTTATCAATCAATTTTAGCGCCTGTTTAGCCTCAGGAATATCTGAAAATTTATCATTACCTGCCTCAAAATGAATTGTATACCAGGCATAACTACCAAAGCCCAGTGACAAAGGTGCTCTTGCGCTAATGATCAGTAATTCATCAGGTAGTTCTTCAGCAAAAGAAAAAAGATCCTGCTCATTACTGCCATAGCCATGCAGCATAATGAGCAAGGGTGGATTGGCTTGATTCGTTTTAGGCTGTCTGGTAATAAATTCTAGTGAAAAATCTGACATGAAATAAATTGTTAAGTAAGATGGGTCGTCTCATCAAAAAATGAAACCAAAATAATAGGTTAGGTGCCTGAAGCGGGCGCTACCCTATGTTCCTGAACCATTCTTGAAATTGATCGCCTAAGACGGGGACAGTTTGTTCTTTGCCTTGTATGGCACTAATCAGGCCGATAATCCACAAAATGAAAACTCCAATTGCTAAAATTGCATCAAGCCACCCAAAATCAGAGAAGCGCTGAAGAAAATTGACGATTAAACCAACAAGAAAAATTCCTATGGCCTGCCTGATATGAAAGGAAGCAAAGTAGTTATGCTTGTTTTGATTCATAATGAAGGCAATTAAAGTTCCTATAACGGTGATATAACTTATGATGGCTATCATTTTCCCATCCTGTACAGTGTCATTATGCATATTATTATTGTTTAAAGTAGATTATAAATTATCCTTGCATCGGGAATAGTATTAGCAAAGTACCAATTTTTTATTGGCATAAATGCCATAGGCCTTACCTTTTAGTGTTTTTCCCAACAAGGCAGCGTTTTTTGATTTGGATAAAATGTGTTCCTTCTCAAAAGTATATTCCAAATCAGGATCAAACAAAGTTAGATCCGCCTTTGTATTTTTCTCAATTATGGATACAGGGAGATTAAACCTTTGACAAGGATTCTCAGTAAGGCATAGAATTAGTTTATCAAGGTTTACCTTCTTTCCAGCGGTTCCAAACAAACTTTCCAAACCAATGGAGCCATTGAAACCTCTTTCAAATTCAACATTCTTGTTTTCAATGTCAATTGGGTTGTGGTCACTAACAATCATATCTATTGTTCCATCATGAACCCCCTTAATCATTGATTTAGTGTCTTTTTCAGACCTCAGGGGAGGGCTCACTTTATAGTTGGTATCAAAAGATTTTATCTCTGCATCGGTTAAATAAATATGATGGGCGGCCACACTGCAAGTTACATCCAGGCCTTTTTTCTTTGCCTCCTTAATCAACTGAACAGATTTACTGGTGCTAATCGTGGGGATATGGAGTTTGCCGCCTGTGTATTCCAATACAGACAGGTCTCTTGATATCTGAAGTTCTTCAGACAGGTTAGGTATGGAACTCAATCCCAATCTTGTCGTATTCTCGCTTTCATTGACAAAACCATGCCTCCCAATGTTGCCATCTTGTGGGAAACTCAATACGATACCATCAAAATTCTGAACATAGAGTAAAGCTATTTTCAGCAGATTGACATTGTCCAGGGATTTATTGTAATCTCCAAAGGCGATGGCCCCTGAATTCTGCATATCATATAATTCAGCCATTTCTTTGCCTTCTGCTTTCTGGGTCAAATTGGCAATAGGGTATAGTTCCACAACCGAATCCGCGCTTTTCTGAATTAAAAATTCAACAGCCGATTTATTGTCAATAAGTGGATTTGTATTTGGATTTACCGCGATTTTTGTAAAACCAGATTTGGCAGCGACCTCTAAACCATGAATAATGTTCTCTCTTTCCTCATATCCTGGTTCGCCGAGAGAAACACTGCTGTCAAACCATCCATTTGACACATGAAGATTCTTTAGATCAATTTCCTTACAATTTCCTGGGAGTTCCAGATTTTTGCCTATTTCGGTAATGAGGCCATTTTGAACTAAGATATCTTTAACTTGATTGTGATATCCTGAATTTTTGTCGATGATCCGGGCTGATCTTAGGAGTATGTTCATTTATTTCTTGTTGTTTTTGATGCTAATCATCCAAAGTATTTAATTCTTCAAAAATTTTTGAAGTAGAATTTCCAAGATTAAAAAAACCAGGGCTAAAATAATAAATAATTGCCATAAATTTTGATTTTTATGACTGTCATTTACCTCTTTTATGGCATCACTGGTTGAATCAAAGAACTGAACGTTTGCATGCTGGGTTTCCAGCTCTTTCAAATTGTTTAATATCAGGTTACTTTCTGCCCTGTTAAAATTATAGGCGAGCTTTTGAAATGTATTTTGCTGATCTGTTATCGTGTATATACCGGGTAATAAGGGGAATTCCTGTGTGATGATATTGATTTGTGTATTTCTTTTTGATTGTAATGGAATGTATTCCATGTCCAGTTTTGTCATTTTCAGGGGCTGATCAGAAATGCTTTCAGAATTCACAGTGATTTCATTCTTTTGCCCAATAGAGTAGTACAGCGATTTTTGAAGGCTGTTTTGTGATGAAAAATTCAGGAAAACGGGAACGATTAGGGGCGAATCTTTAAAACTATTATCCACCATGGATAAAGGCGATGCGATCCAGTATATTTTGTTTTCATAAAAAGGAATTTCGACAATAAAACCTTTCTGGTCTTCAAACTGGAGCAGGGAAGAGGCCCTGTTCAAATCGGATTCAAACACCATGGAGGTGGTGGGATATTGAAAATTAAAAATTTGCTTCTCAAAAACACCATTAAAAAAGGGATGTTCATAGTTGATCGTGTTCACCCTCATAAACCTTTGCGTCTTTCCAGTGATTTTACCTGAATGAAAGGTACCGATCAGGTTGTTATAAGAAATGATGTCACTCTCTGCCGAGGGAATGATCACAAGGTTTCCATTTTGCTCAACAAATGTTTTCAAACTTTGGATCAGCGCATTGGACAATTCATCCAGTTCATTTAAGATAATTAAATTTTGATCCATTAAAATGCCATGCTCAATTTGCGAGGAATTGATAAAATTCAAAATAAAATCATCTTCCCTGTAAATTCTCTTCAGGTAATCCTGTTCCGATCCAATAATCAAGACTTTAGGTTTAACCTTTTCAGGGATGCTAAAAAAAAGATTGTTATCAAAATTTAAACGATGATCGGTCAGGGAGAATCTACCATTAATCGCCTTAGTCGATGGCATGCTAAATTCAACTTCTTTGGTTTCATTTGGTTGAAGGCTGACGGTGGTTTTTCCGTAAAGATTGTCCTCAAGAAATAATGAAATACTAAGATCAGAAATACGCATTTGGTGACTGCTGATCAAGGATTTTATTTTAAAATTCTGGTCTTTACTGTCAGTGATCCAAACCGAATCAATGGATATATTTTCAAGCGGTTTAACGGGAGATGGGATGAGGTAGTAATTATTCTCATCGTTCAAATATTCAGACTCAATACTTCCGTTAATACTTTGAAAATCACTAATTAAGAACACTTCATATAAAGTGTTACGTGATTGTTTTTTCAACGTGTTAATTTCCAGCAGGACTTGATTTATATCTTTTTTTATCGGATAAAAATCAACAGAGAGCAGGGCTTTAGTCAATAAAGAATAACTTAAGTTTTCCTGGGTTTTGTCATTAGTGACCAAAGTATAAGAATGATCATTTTTAGCCAGGCGCTCAATAAGTATATGCTTGTTGGTCTGTAACCTGTCACCGCCAGTTTTGTCTTTCGCCTGCATACTTAGAGAATTGTCAAGGTAAATGATCCTTTGGTACGCACTGTTGGTTTTATTTTTATTGATATAAGGTTGCGAAAAAGCGATGATAATCGCAGCTAAAGCCAATAATCTTGTCAGGAGAATAAGCAATTTCTTGAGTTTAGAACTTTTTCTTGTTTCAAGTTCTATTTCCTTTAAAAATTTAACATTCGTAAAAGGAACTTTTCTGAACTTTTGCAAATGAAACAGGTGGATAAGTATAGGTATGAGTAATAAAAATAGGAAGAAGAGAATTTCTGGATTTTTAAACTGCATTATACCAAATTGCTTTGCCCAAAAATAAGAATTTATTCCTCAAATAAAATGATTAAAGCGTAAATGATGCATCGTCATTTTTTCATGAATCTCAAACCTTGGATTTTACCTATAATTCAGATTTAATCCCTTCGCTGTCTATTTTATATTTTGTGTATTTGTTCCTGTCTCTTACGAGCAATAATAACTGAGTTGCAGCATCATTAAGGTCAGTTGTCAGCAGTTTTCCATCATACCGCTGGGTTATAGTTTCCAGTGGTGTATGAGCCACGACATGTATTTTAGATTTATGCTTTTTAAGCATTGCATCTAATTGAGGTTCCAGCGTATCAGAATTAACGTAGCCTCTATACCAATATGGCCCTTCACCATCATAGAAAAACAATTTCATCCGCCACCATTCCATGGGATCATACTTGGTGCTATCAGGATAATCTTGCACCACGTCAAGATACATTGGGTCTTTCATATAAAAATAGGCGAGGTTATTGAAGTCTTCCAGGGAGTTAGGTCCGATATCCAGAACGCCACCATGGGCAAACACGATTTGATTGATTCTTAAAATTGAAACCTTACTTCTTAACCAGGAGCCTAAATAGGAATCCAAAGGATGAAACAGCTCGTCATAGCTAAGCCCGTGGCCAATGGCTATGTTTTGTTCTTTTCTGCTTAAATACCTCAGATCTTTGGTCATGGTCATGATTTCATGATTTCCCAGTACAAGATGAACTTTTCCACCTGCATTTTCAGCCTTTTCCTCCAGGTCATGGATAAACCATAAGACTTTCGTTACATCGTCACCACGGTCAAAAATATCACCCAAAAATACAATATGTGCTTTGCCCGATGTCCATTTCAGGTTTTCATCAATTATATTTGATTTTTCGAGTAAGTTGATCATCTGATCATACCTGCCATGAACATCCCCGACAACATATAAAGAATCCACTTTTTTATAATCCGTGTTTTCAAGGAAAAATTCCGCTCTTATTTTAACCTCATGTACGTCTTCATTTTCCCCGCCGAATTTTAAAGTAAACGGAGCCTTAATATTGGAGTTTAGATCGATATTATGGGTTCTGGAGGTGTCGGTTTTACCGGATGCGATCACCTTATTCTTATTATTCAGAACTTCATAGATGCCTATATCTTTGGCTGCAGTGATCCAGCGGAGATTAAAATGATCCTTTGTGCCGATATATAGGGAGTAGGTCCCATCATACCTATATTCCTTTGTCTGATGAACTGAATTGGGAATATCGATTTTGATAAAGCCCATGACCAATAGGGCCAATACTGCAGGGATGGCCAAAATTTGAATAAACCGGTATACTTTATTTCTATTATTCATATGCGTGTTTGTGATTTACCCTGCATGCCCGACTAATTTTTTTATTGACTTGTTTGGGATCATCCATAATTTTATAAAAACTGTTAATATATCTTGTCATGTTATTTTTAGTTTTATCTGTCAAAAAGCTTACATCATTAATTTCGCTATACAGATCTTCCCGGATGCTCTTGTAGAATTCTACCGTTCCTTTATAGCCGTCAGCTCTGCAAAACCCTCTAAAAACCCTCGTTTTAACATCATCGATGTTACTTTGTCCCGGTGGCACCGCATAAGGAATATCAACAATACCGGAATAATCAAAATCATAAGGAACCGCTAAAGGCAGACTTCCTTTTTCCCCCTGTATGAGCTTCATATTGTGTTCCTTGGGAATGGACCAATCCAGATTGCCTATTAAATATTCGAATAACATCAATTTATCAAGATTATCTTTATTTAAAATGGATTGATTTCTTATGGAATCCTTAAAGACCTTCATATCATTTCTTTTGGCAACATCCTTAATTCGCTCGATTAAAAACCCAAAATGACTTCTTTGTTGCTTGGGTTTATCCGAATCTACATATGTAATCCGGCAAGGCCTCACCCTAAAACTATAGGGACTAACATTCTGATACATCTTATAGACTATATACTCTTTTTGAACGTATTCTTCATAACTATTGTCGAATTGACAATGGGTTACCAGTTTTAATTTTTTCTGACCCTTAAAAACAGAATTTTTAGTGTCTGACTTATTAAAATTCAATTCCAAAGGAGGGAAGTTGCATATTTGCCTCAAAGTACGTGTTTTACCCCTTACACTCACGTTTATTTGATGTTCAAATACCGTACCATCATCCTTGGTGTATGATAATTTTGCAGCCTCTTTATTTCTTTCTTTGGTGTCATTGATTACTTTTTTAACAGGCATTAAGATCGTCAAATCTAATATGTCATCGGACCTGAACAATTCTTTGGTTTCCTGAGCTGTATTGATTTGCCCAAAAAACAAAAAGGAAATAATGCAAAATATATT
>NODE-695-length-11725-cov-3.83076_pt1 | contig 11725 bp, 9 predicted proteins | sample MGYA00139097_ERZ477577 | MGnify/ENA metagenome assembly ERZ477577 | reverse complement strand
TAAACGACAGATCCTTTATAAAAAAACTCAATGCAGAATATTATAATTATTGGAAATGGGATTGCAGGTGTTACGGCTGCAAGGCATATCCGAAAAAATTCTAACCATAGAATTATTATCATATCTGCTGAGACAGATTATTTTTTTTCCAGAACGGCCCTTATGTATGTTTATATGGGGCATATGAAATTTGAACATATTCAACCCTATGAAGACTGGTTCTGGGAAAAGAATCGAATTGAGCTCATAAGGGGTTTCGTTAGTTCCGTCAACCATCAAGAGAAAGAACTATTAATAGAAGATGGTAAAGTCATAAAATATGACAAACTAATTTTAGCAACCGGATCAAAACCCAATAAATTTGGTTGGCCCGGACAGGATCTTTTTGGGGTTCAAGGTTTATATTCTAAACAAGACTTGGATCTGTTAGAGGTAAATGCGCCCAATAACAAAGTTTGTAAACGAGCGGTGATTGTTGGTGGAGGACTTATAGGAATTGAATTGGCCGAAATGCTTCGGAGCAGAAACATCCCTGTAACTTTTTTGGTTAGAGAAAATAATTTTTGGGATGGTGTACTCCCTGAAGGGGAAGCAAAAATGATTAATGAACACATCCTTGATCATCATATCGATCTGAAATTAGGCACTAATCTTATCGAAATTTTAGCCTCAGATGATGGAAAGGTCAAGGCGGTTAAAACAGACCAGGGAGAAGAAATTAATTGCGACTTTGTAGGTCTTACAGCAGGAGTATCCCCTAATATAAACTTTCTAAAAGACTCAGGGATCCATCTTGGCAAGGGAATTAAGGTAAATAAGTTTCTTGAAACTAATATTAAAGATATTTACGCCATAGGAGATTGCGCAGAACAACTTGAGCCTACTGGGAATAGAAGAGCTGTAGAAGCCGTCTGGTACACGGGACGTATGATGGGAGAAACGGTAGCACAAACGATTTGTGATAGACCTACAGCATATAAGCCTGGACATTGGTTCAATTCTGCAAAATTCCTGGATATAGAATACCAAACCTATGGCTGGGTAAATAGTCTTAGAAATAAAAAGGAAAATGAATCTCATTTTCATTGGCGACATCCTCAAGAGAAAATTTGTATTACCATAGCCTTTGATAAGGATTCAAAGCAGTTTTTAGGAATTAATACTTTTGGAATTAGAATGCGCCATGAAGTATTTGATTCCTGGTTATGCGAAAAGAGAAACATCGAACACATTATTACTCATTTAAAAGATGCCAATTTTGACCCTGAATTTTATACCCCATATGAAAATGATATAGCGGAAAAATTTAATCGGGATTTTGGACTTCAAATAAGTCCTAAAAAGAAACAATGGAAGCGAATATTTGCTAAAAATTAGTTATTAAAAGTTGCCTTAATTTACAAAATACGAGCAGAGAAATATGAAAACCTATGATAAAAGTATGGCCTTTACGGGTTTGGAAACAAATTCGTTAGGGGTATCCCAAAAAATAGGACTGACAATTGGCTATTTGGGGCTTTTTGTTATTCTTCTGGCTGCTTGGAACCCATCATTTCCCAATAAAGGCATATGGCTGGGTGTCTCCCTTTCAGCATTGTTTATCGGAATCATCTGGTATGCAAGAGCCACTTACCTTTCTAAATCAGAGGGAATAAAAAATGATCAGGTATGGTTTAATTCTATTTCATCAAAAGGATGGGCCGGCTGGTTGACTGGAATAGCCATTACTAGTTTTTATATTGTTTTATACTTCTACCCTCAATATTTAGGGCTGGACGCAAATGGTTCTAATTCTGGAATTATTGGTTTTTTTGACCCTCTAAGTAGGTTGTTAAGTGGAAATCCGGCAAGTCAATGGTTTGTCTATGGTACCCTTTATACCGTCGCTATATTGGCTTTTGGCATCAAGTTTATTTTAAAATACAGGCATAACAGGTATGAGATTATAAGAACTATTAGTGTGATGTTTTTTCAAACCGCGTTTGCCTTTATTATTCCGGAAATAATGGCAAGGCTAAATAGTACCCTACCCTATTATGACCTTAAAAATATGTGGCCTTTAAACTATTACAATTTTGAACGCTATAGAATAAATTCCTTTATTGAGGCCGGGGATATTGGAATGGCAATGCTTTTTTTTGGCGTGCTTTCCATCTTTGTTATCTCACCCATTCTGACATTTAAATATGGGAAAAGATGGTACTGTTCTTGGGTTTGCGGTTGTGGGGGATTGGCTGAAACGGCCGGAGACGCCTTTAGGCAGCTCAGTGATAAAAAACTATCAGCCTGGAGAATAGAAAGATGGGTTGTGCATAGTGTGGTAGTATTTGTGACTTTGATGACTACGGCAGTTATTTATTCCTATCTGGGGAACGATACTTCAAAATATTGGTTGACCAAAAATACTTTTTTAATAGGGGTCACGCTTATTTTAAGCTTGATATTTTTTGGGGTAATGATTTTTAAAAGAAATGAATTTAAGAAAGATGCCAAATACGGAGCAATAGGATATTTTGTGATCATTATAGCACTTATAGGATTTCACTATTTAAGTGGTGATGGCAATGTATTTCTTTTTAAATCGGAAACCCTTCGAAAGTCTTATGGTTTTCTAATTGGCAGTATTTTTTCAGGAGTCATTGGCACGGGTTTTTATCCCATTTTTGGAAATAGAGTCTGGTGTAGATTTGGATGTCCAATGGCAGCAATCTTAGGATTCCAACAACGTCTTTTTTCAAGGTTTAGAATTACGACCAATGGAGGTCAATGTATTTCTTGTGGGAACTGCTCTACTTATTGTGAAATGGGAATTGATGTAAGAGCGTATGCACAAAAAGGTGAAAATATTGTAAGATCGAGCTGTGTTGGTTGCGGCATTTGTTCTGCTGTCTGTCCAAGGGGTGTTCTTAAATTAGAAAATGGACCTTTGAAAGGCAGAATTGATGGCAATGAAATTCTATTAGGAAACGATGTAGATTTAATGAAATTAGTAAATAAAAACTAAGCTTTACTTGAATCTAAATATGTTGTTATTTAAAAAACCCTCTTCAAACGTTTTAGAATTAATGCTGCTTTTAGGAGTTACATCCTTCCAGTGCAATTTCAATAATGACAAACTGCTTAAATTTCGGCAAACAAAACATAGCTATTTAAATGACTGATATTAACGTAATCATTCCAGCTTATAATGAAGCTGATTCCATTGCCAAGGTTATAAAGGAAATACCAGAGGTAGTTTCTGAAATAATTGTTGTTAGTAATAATTCTACCGACGATACCATTCTAAACGCAAGAAGGGCAGGGGCTACTGTCCTGGATGAACCAAATAAAGGCTATGGATATGCCTGTCTAAAGGGTATGAATTATATAGCCAAAAAGTCCAAGAAGCCCTTTATTATCGTATTTATGGATGGTGACTATTCCGATTATCCAGAGGAGTTGACAAAACTGATAGAGCCAATTGAGAAGAATAATGTGGATTTGGTTATTGGTGCAAGAACAGAGGAGTTAAGAGAACAAGGCTCCATGACACCTCAACAGATATTTGGAAATAAATTAGCCACCACTTTAATGCGATGGTTTTTTGGAGCCAATTTTACGGATCTAGGCCCCTTTATGGCAATAAGATACGATCGGTTATTGGAAATGAAAATGGTTGACAAGACCTATGGCTGGACTATTGAAATGCAGCTTAAGGCTTTAAAAATGAAGATGTCATATACCGAAATACCAGTGCGTTATAAAAAAAGAATCGGAGTTTCCAAGGTCTCCGGTACGCTAAAAGGTAGTATATTTGCAGGCGTAAAAATTTTGGGTTGGATTTTTAAATATAGTTTGAAATAATATGGGACTAACAATAGCATACATCATTATTGGTATTTATAGTACGGCCTTGCTGCTAATATTTTTTTATAGCTTAGCTCAATTGAATCTTTTGGTAAACTACCTTGGGAATAAAAAAATAAATGAAGTTGCGCCTAAATTCAACTTACTAGATCCAAAAGAGATCCCCTATGTAACCATACAACTTCCTGTTTATAATGAGGAGTATGTTATGGAACGTCTCTTAGAAAACATTGCAAAAATAGAATATCCCAAAAGCAAATTGGAGATACAGGTACTTGATGATTCTACAGATGATACAGTAATTGAAACTGCGGAGAAAATCAATATCCTAAAAGCTCAGGGTCTCGACATTCAACATATAACCAGGAAAAATAGACAAGGCTTTAAGGCAGGAGCGCTTAAAGAAGGCCTGGAAATTGCCAAAGGAGATTTTATAGCCATTTTTGACGCAGATTTCATGCCAGATCCCGATTGGTTAAAAAAAACAGTCATCTTTTTCAAAGACAGAGAAATTGGTGTAGTTCAAACGCGCTGGGGTCATATAAATAGAAACTATTCTACTCTTACAAAAATTCAGGCATTTGCATTGGACGCCCATTTTACCTTAGAACAGGTAGGCAGAAATGCAAAGGGCCATTTTATTAATTTCAATGGCACCGCAGGTATCTGGAGAAAAGAATGTATTCTGGATGCCGGCAACTGGGAAGGTGATACCCTAACTGAAGACCTGGATTTAAGTTATAGAGCTCAACTTAAGAATTGGAAGTTCAAGTATTTAGAAGATGTTGAAACTCCTGCTGAATTACCCGTAGTAATCAGTGCTGCAAGATCCCAACAATTTAGATGGAACAAAGGAGGGGCTGAAAATTTTAGAAAAACAGTTTGGAGTGTTTTAAGTGCAAAAAATATTTCTTTTAAGACGAAGTTCCATGGCGTAATGCATTTACTAAACAGTTCCATGTTTTTATGTGTCTTTGTGGTGGCCTTGTTAAGTATCCCGATGCTCTACATAAAAAACACCTATGGGCATCTTGGATGGATCTTTGAAGTAACCAGTTTTTTCATCTTAAGTACAGTAATTCTTTTTATCTGCTATTGGTTTACCTACAAGAGTATTCAAGGCAGTAGTTTTGATAATTTTGTCGACTATATTAAAATCTTCTTTACTTTTTTCTCTGTGGCTTTAGGATTTTCATTGCATAATTCAGTGGCTGTTTTAGAGGGACATATGGGGAAAAGAAGTGAATTTGTTCGTACCCCGAAATTTAACATCAACAAACTTGGTGATTCCTGGAAAGGGAATAAATATCTGGCCAAAAAAATATCTCCAAATATGATTCTTGAGTTTGGCTTGATGTTATACTTCTTATTTGGAATGTACAGTGCTATTCCCCTAAATGATTTTGGATTATTCCCATTTCATTTTATGCTATTTCTAGGATTTGGTTTTGTAGCTTTAAAATCTTTAACTGCTAAAGTTTAAGTTTTTTTAGGTCACTTGTCTATTAATGTGTCAAGTAATTATTATTATTATTTGGACATATACAAACGCCGGAATATTGTAAGTTTTTATGTATTTTGTAGTTACCAAACTATAAAAACCAATGGCTTCTAGGATATCTTCCTATTGGAATCTTCACAGACTGCCGATACTAATGGTTTTGGCAAGTTTGCTGTTTTATTTCAGCTTTGGATATGACCTTCTAAGGGCCGACTTTATAAAACTTATTTCGCTTTATCTAGCCTTATTCTTTTTGTGTTATAAGCTCATTCAATTTGAAAAGTGGAATTTTAATTTTTTACTCCTTGCGGGAATTCTTTTTAGGTTGATTTTTTTGCTGTGCGAGCCTAATCTATCTCAAGATTACTTTCGTTTTATTTGGGACGGCTCTATGATTAATCAAGGGTTAAATCCATATCTCCTCACTCCGGACACCATTATTGAAAACGGCAAGATAATCTTACCAAACGCTGATGTGCTTCATAAAGGAATGGGAGAATTAAGTGGCAGGAATTTCAGTAATTACCCACCCCTTAATCAAATGATATTTGCGATATCAGTCTTCCTTGGAGGCAAAACAGTTATGGGAGGTATCCTCAGCATGCGCATTTTCATTATTCTTGCGGATATAGGAATTTTCTATTTTGGCAAAAAATTACTAAGACTTCTAAACAGATCTCCACATCAAATTTTTTGGTATTTTTTAAATCCGCTAGTCATTATAGAACTAACAGGAAACTTGCATTTTGAGGGGATTATGCTCTTCTTTTTTGTCTGGAGTCTTTATGCCTTGATCAAGAATAAATGGCTCTCCTCAGCAATTCTTATTGCGCTTTCCATTTTGGTTAAACTAATTCCTCTTATGTTTCTTCCCCTGTTTCTTTCCTTTCTTGGTTTTAAAAAAAGCATCAAGTTTTATCTGATAATACTCATGGTAATTCTTTTGTGTTCCTTCCCATTTTATGACGCTGATTTCTTTGATAATTATACCCATACTGTTGGACTTTGGTTTTCAAATTTTGAGTTTAATGCCGGGCTATTTAATCTAGTAAAAGAAATTTCTATTCTTTTTGGAGCCAAACCCTGGGAAGTAATAAAAATTTACGGTCGTTTTATTCCTGTAATCGTCATTACAGTGGTAGGTCTTTTCACTATTTTAAATAAAAAACATAGTTTTAATTCGTTATTATCGGGGATGTTTTGGGTTTTAACAACCTACTATTTCTTAACAGCCACCGTCCACCCTTGGTATATAGTTTTTTTACTTTTACTTAGTCTTTACACTGATTATAAATTTCCTATCATCTGGTCCGCTCTTGTATTTCTTAGCTATACAGCCTACAGTAATTCCAATTTTGAAGAGAACTACCTACTCCTAATGATTGAGTATTTCTTAGTAATAGGGATGATGCTGTATGAAATACTTATTAAAAAAGGTAGATTATTATCAATTCAAAAAAATTAAGCTGTAAACGTTGCCAGTTCAGTCAAATTTGTACATTTGAAGAGAAATGAAGAAAGTAAAACAAATATCGACACTTCAAAGGAACGTTTTTATTACACGTCCAGTATTTCGTTTTCGTCCCCGCCCGTAAGGGTGTTTCCTTCTATTGGAAATAGGTGAGTCCATTTCCGCATTAATCCATTAATCATTTTATAATTCCTTAAAACAGCTAGCAATGAAAATTATAATTGCTAACAAGTCACATTTTAAATACGCCCAAATAATTAGCGATACCATTTCGGAATCAGCAAAGGTTCGAGGTACGGGTATCGCTCAAAGATCGCCAGAATATATTATGAGGCGATTGGAAAATGGAAATGCTGTAATCGCGCTTGAAGGAGATACTTTTGCAGGGTTCTGTTATATTGAAGTTTGGGGACATATGAAATTTGTGGCCAATTCCGGACTCATAGTACATCCGGATTTCAGGAATCAAGGCTTAGCCAAAAAGATAAAAAAATCAATTTTTGAGCTTTCCAAAAAGAAATTCCCGGACGCTAAAATATTTGGTATTACTACAGGACTGGCCGTAATGAAAATGAATTATGAACTGGGTTACAAGCCCGTTACCTTTTCAGAATTAACCAATGATCCGGCCTTTTGGAAGGGATGTCAAACCTGTAAGAATTTTGATGTACTTACCAGAACAGAGCAAAAAATGTGCCTTTGCACCGGAATGCTTTATGATCCGACGGTAAAGAAATCAAAAGAGAAAAAAGTAAGTACCAGTACGTTTGACAAATTCAAAAGCATAAAAGAACACCTCTCTTTAAAAAGAAAAAACAAATGAAAAAATTAGTGTTGGCCTACAGTGGTGGATTAGACACTTCCTACTGTGCCAGATATCTATCCAAGGAAAAAGGTTATGAAGTGCATGCCGTCAGTGTAAATACTGGGGGCTTCAGCAAGAAGGAATTAGTTGATATGGAAGAAAAAGCTCTAGTACTTGGAGTTTCCTCTTTTAAGGCCATACAGGCCATGGAAGATTTCTATGAGAAAGTTGTAAAGTATCTGATATTTGGAAACGTACTTAAAAATAATACTTATCCTCTAAGTGTAAGTGCCGAAAGGATAATTCAGGCTATAGAGATAGTGACTTATGCAAAAAAAATAGGAGCACAATATATAGCCCATGGCAGCACCGGTGCAGGTAATGATCAGGTGAGATTTGATATGATCTTTCAAATTATCGCCCCGGAAATCGAAATAATAACTCCTATTAGAGATATGACGCTCTCCAGAGAATCAGAGATCGCCTATTTAAAGGAGAATAGAATTGACTTCTCATGGGAGAAAGCCAAATATTCAATAAATAAAGGCTTATGGGGGACTTCAGTGGGAGGAGAAGAAACGCTTACCTCATCAAAGCCCTTACCGTCATCGGCATATCCTTCCCAATTAGAAAAATCAACTCCCAAACGAATTAGCCTTGGCTTTGACAAGGGAGAATTAGTATCCATTAATGACACAATTAAAGATCCCGTAACAAATATTCAGGAGTTAACCGAGATAGCTTCGAAATATGCTATTGGAAGAGATATTCATGTTGGAGATACTATTATAGGAATTAAAGGAAGAGTAGGTTTTGAGGCAGCAGCTCCCTTAATCATCATAAAAGCACATCATCTTTTAGAAAAACATACGCTGAGTAAATGGCAACAATATCAAAAAGAACAATTAGGTAACTTTTATGGGATGTTATTACACGAAGGCAACTATATGGATGAAGTAATGAGAAATATAGAGGCTTTTCTTATGGATACACAAAAAAATGTTTGTGGGGAGGTTTTTGTTACCCTGTATCCTTACCGCTTTGAATTAAATGGAATTCAATCCAAGTTCGATTTAATGAATGCCTCCTTCGGAAACTACGGTGAAACAAATAAAGCATGGACCGGGGCTGATGCTAAAGGCTTTATAAAAATGCTTTCTACCCCTGCTAAAATTGCAAATCAAATTACAAATAACAATGATTAAGGTTGGTATTATAGGAGGTTCGGGTTATACCGGCGGGGAATTAATAAGACTGTTGCTAAATCATTCTAAAGTTAAAATCGATTTTGTTTTCAGTACGACGAGGTCCGGTATGAAAATTTCTAACACTCATTTAGATCTGTTGGATCTTATTGAAATGCAATTTACAGATACTATCAATCCTGAGGTAGATATTCTCTTTTTATGCCTTGGTCATGGCAACTCAAGAAAATTTTTAAATGAAAATCAATTCTCCTCTAAAACAAGAATTATTGACTTAAGCAATGATTTTAGGTTAAAGGAAGATGCAAATTTTAAGGGATTTGAATTTGTGTACGGCCTCCCGGAATTAAACAGAGAAAGTATACAAAAGGCTCATCACATTGCAAATCCAGGGTGCTTTGCTACTTGTATCCAATTGGCTTTACTCCCATTGGCAGAGGCTGGTTTACTAAATAAGGACGTTCATATAAATGCTACTACAGGAAGTACTGGGGCCGGGGTAATGCCCACGGCAACCACCCACTTTAGCTGGAGATCGAATAACATTTCGTGGTATAAGCCTTTTACACATCAGCATTTAGGAGAAATAGAACAAAGTTTACAATCCTTACAAAAAGAAAGCGGCACTTTACACTTTCTTCCCAACCGTGGAAATTTTGCAAGAGGGATCTTTTCTACTGCCTATACCCAATATAAAGGAAGCCTTGAAGAAGCGAAATCCCTTTATAAAGCTTTTTATCAAGATGCGGTCTTTACAAATCTTGCAGATCAGGAAGTCACTCTTAAACAAATTGTGAACACTAACCATTGTCATGTTCATCTATATAAACATAAAGATCAATTATTGATTACATCCGTTCTGGATAATCTTTTAAAAGGTGCTTCAGGACAAGCTATCCAAAATATGAATTTAATGATGGGATATAAGGAAGACCTTGGCCTACGATTAAAAGCAATGATTTACTAAACTAAAATATACAATATGAAAATAGCCATTATAGGAGCCGGAAACTTAGGTTTGTCAATAGCTAAAGGGATATTACACAGTAATGGTGCAACAACCATGTATCTCACAAAAAGGAATATTGAAAGCATAAAGGAGTATGAAAAGTATGGTAATGTTACGGTTACCAATGATAATCGAGAGGCGGTAAAAGAATCTGACATCCTAATTTTTGCTATTCAACCGGGTCATTTTTCTGCTATTCTTGAGGAAATAAAAGATTTATTAAACGAGAATCATGTGGTAATCTCCACTATCACCGGTTTTAGTATTGAAAAAATAGAAACCATTATCGGTCAGGATAAATACATCATCAGAAGTATGCCAAATACGGCCATTTCCGTAGGAAAATCCATGACTTGCATCTGTAGTAATACCGCGGGTAAAAAAAGAATAGAACTAGCCAAGGCTATCTTCAATAGAATGGGATACTCCATGGAAATTCCAGAATCGCAGATGCAAGCAGCCACGGTCATTTGTGCAAGTGGAATTGCCTTTTGGATGCGACTCATCAGAGCGACTACTCAAGGAGCCATTCAATTGGGTTTTGATGCTAAGGAGGCCCAAGAATTAGCCATGTATACATGCAATGGGGCATCAGGGTTATTGATTGAATCCGGAAACCATCCGGAAGAAGAAATTGATAAGGTCACTACTCCAATGGGTTGCACTATCCAAGGTTTAAATGAGATGGAGCACCAAGGCCTTAGCTCTTCTTTAATTAGAGGAATTGTAGCCTCTTTTGAAAAAATAAGCGAGTTTAAAACAAAATAATTGGCATTTTAATACCCCTATTAGCTGTAAAACCTATTTGCAATGAATTTATTTGATGTTTACCCACTATATGATGTGACCCCTGTGAGTGCCAAAGGGCTAGAAATAACTGACGACAAGAAGCAAACTTATCTAGATTTTTATGGTGGACATGCAGTCATTTCCATTGGTCATTCGCATCCTCATTATATTAACAGAATTAAAACACAACTAGAGAAAATAGGATTTTATAGCAATTCAGTACAAAATCCCTTACAAAAAGAACTAGCTGATAAACTGGGTGAGCTATCGGATTGCAATCAATACAAACTTTTTTTATGTAATTCCGGAGCCGAAGCCAACGAAAATGCCCTTAAACTTGCCTCTTTTCATACCGGTAAATCAAGAGTTATTGCCTTTACTAATAGTTTTCATGGGAGAACTTCGGCTGCAGTGGCCACCACTGATAATTTGACCATAAACGCCCCTATCAATAGACAACAACGAGTGAGTTTTATTGATTTTGATGATATAGGTGGTTTTAAAAAAGAAATAGAAAAAGGTGATGTTTGCGCGGTAATCATTGAAAGTATTCAAGGAGTAGGTGGATTGGATCAGCCTTCTGCTGATTTTTTTAAGAATATTGCCTCCCTTTGCAAGACACATAATGTTGTATTAATTGCGGATGAAGTGCAATCAGGATTTGGAAGAAGCGGCTTATTTTTTGCATTCCAACATTATGGAATAGTCCCAGATTTAATAAGTATAGCCAAAGGAATGGGAAATGGCTTTCCTGTAGGAGGGGTGCTTATTCATCCAAAATTTGAAGCTTCCTATGGTTTGTTGGGCACCACCTTTGGTGGAAATCATTTGGCATGTACTGCATCTTTAGCCGTTTTAGAAGTTCTTGAAAAAGAAAAGCTTCTAGAAAATTCTAAAAATATGGGGGAATATTTTAAGGAGAAGGCGAAACAAATCCCCCAGGTTAATGAAATAAAAGGCAAAGGTCTGATGTTGGGTCTTAAATTTGATTTTGAAGTAAGTGAACTACGGAAACGATTAATTTTTAATCAACATATTTTTACGGGAGGTGCCAAAGATAAAAAGGTCCTCAGGGTTCTTCCGGCTCCTATAATGGCTA
>NODE-694-length-11727-cov-4.62449_pt1 | contig 11727 bp, 11 predicted proteins | sample MGYA00139097_ERZ477577 | MGnify/ENA metagenome assembly ERZ477577 | reverse complement strand
CGCCACATGAGCAAGCGCTTTTCAAGCAACTGCTGGGTGATGGTAGCCAATGGGGCATAGAAATTTCATTCGCTGTTCAGGAAAGCCCGGATGGATTGGCGCAGGCCCTTATCATCGGTGAAGAGTTCCTGGCCGGTCGCCCATCCTGTTTGATCCTGGGTGATAATATTTTTCACGGCGGCGGACTTAAAGACATACTCGCCCGCAGCACGCAACGGGATGAAGGCAGTACGGTATTTGGTTACTGGGTTCGGGACCCGGAGCGATATGGTGTGGTCGAGTTCGATGCCGATATGCGTGTCTTGGGCCTGGAAGAGAAACCACAGCAACCGCGTTCGAACTATGCTGTTACGGGGTTATATTTTTATGATAACCGTGCAAGCCAGTTTGCCCGTGAGTTGAAACCCTCAGCCCGGGGGGAACTGGAAATCACCGACCTGAACCGTTGTTACCTGGCTGACGGCTCTTTGCACCTCGAGTGCCTGGGCCGGGGTTACGCCTGGCTGGATACCGGTACACATGAATCACTTCAACAGGCCTCCAGTTTTATTGAAACCATCGAAAACCGCCAGGGGCTTAAGGTTGCCTGCCCTGAGGAAATTGCATTCCTGCAAGGATGGATTGACGATGAACGTGTTCTGGAGTTGGCGGGACCACTCAGGAATAGTGGTTATGGTGAATACCTTATTCAATTGCTCGAGAGGGGACCGGAAGGTTGAGGGTCCTCGAGACCGGTCTTGATGGTGTTGTCATTATTGAGCCCCGGGTTCATGGTGATGACCGGGGGTTTTTTCTGGAAAGCTGGAAGGTCAGTAGTTACAGCAAGCATGATTTGCCGGTTTCATTTGCCCAAACGAATATTTCCCGGTCAGAAAAGGGTGTTTTGCGTGGTTTGCATTTCCAGCACACCCAGCCTCAGGGAAAGCTGGTCTCTGTATTGGAGGGCCGGATATTCGATGTAGCCGTCGATGTGCGTCCGGGTTCGGCATCTTTTGGGCAATGGGCCGGTGTCGAGTTAAGCTCAAAAAGTCACCGTCAACTATATGTTCCGGAGGGTTTTGCACATGGCTTCATCGTGCTGAGCGACAGCGCATTGTTCCATTACTGTTGCACGACCGAATATGCACCTCAATACGAGGTGGCAATCGCCTGGAATGATCCGGATATTGGCGTGAAATGGCCCTGCGAGCCCAGGTTTCTTTCTGCTAAAGACCGTGAAGCACCACGCCTGTGTGATCTGCCACCAGGGCGTTTACCGCAAGGTGTAAATTGAATATTCTGTTGACGGGCGCCGCTGGCCAACTTGGAAGCGAATTGATTCCAGTGCTATCCGGGAGGGGTGACCTTACCGCCACTGATCGCAACAGGCCTTTTACAGCAGTTGAAAACTGGTTGAAACTGGATCTCAACGATTTCGGTTTGGTCGAGGGTTTTCTGGATCGCCTACAGCCGGGTCTGATAGTGAATGCAGCTGCTTACACTTCAGTAGACCAGGCTGAGACCGACACGGAAACGGCTTTTAATGTGAATGCCGAGCTTCCATCGATGCTGGCATCATGGGCAAAAAAGAACGAGGCCCGTTTGATCCATTATTCCACGGACTACGTTTTTGATGGCACGGCAAACAGGGCCTACCTTGAAACAGACTTAACCAACCCACGAAGTGTCTATGGCGACAGCAAACTGGCAGGTGAGCGCGCCCTTGACGACAGCGCTTGCAAGCATGTCGTTTTAAGAACCTCCTGGGTATATTCCTCACACGGGAAGAATTTTGTTTTGAGTATGTTGGACCTGGCAAAAAAAGGTGTGTCTTTGAAGGTTGTAGACGATCAGCACGGTTGCCCGACTTCAGCAAGAAACCTCGCGCTTGCAACTGATGCTGTAATTGCCCACTGGCAAGAAACAACATCCAACGATAAGGGTGGTGTATATCATTATTGTGATGACCGCAGCCTGAGCTGGTATGATTTTGCCAGCTTGATATTCCGTTACTCGGTCAGTGCAGGTTTACTCGATAGTGCTCCGAATTTGACACCGGTTATGAGCTCAGAATTCCCACAGGTAGCAGAGCGGCCCAAGTGGTCGGTTTTGGACACCGGCAAAATCACAAGGTCATTTAACATTCGCCCCGCTTCTTTTGAAGAATCTTTGCGGACCGTTATCAATGAGATTAAGGCAAGAGTAAAAAAATGAGCGAAACCAATACGCAACAACCGTTAATTCCGGTCATTCTTTCAGGTGGTGCAGGTACGCGGCTTTGGCCAGTCTCGAGGCGTGCGCACCCCAAGCCTTTCATGGAGTTGGTTGATGGTGAGACCCTTGCCGAGAAAACATTAAACAGGGCGAGGGCGGTTGCGGGCGACTCACCAGTCATCACCGTTACCAGCCGGGATTATTATTTTTACACACGCGACCTTTATGCGAGCGTCGGAAACAATAGCGGTTCAGAACACTTTTTACTTGAGCCCATGGGCAGGAACACCGCGCCTGCGATAGCACTGGCTGCGATGAGCGTACGTGACAATTTCCATGAAGATGCTTCCTTGCTTGTTATGCCGGCTGATCATCTTATTGCGGACCTGCACAACTTTGAAGCATCGGTAAAAGAGGCTCACCAGCTTTCAAACGAGGGTTTTCTGGTCACATTTGGTATTCATCCAACGCACGCCGAGACAGGCTTCGGTTATATCCGTCAGGGTGATGCATTGACGATGAATGGTGGTTTCCGGGTCGCAGAGTTCGTTGAGAAACCAGATGAGGCTACGGCCATTAAATACCTGGAGTCGGGTGAGTACCATTGGAATTCCGGAATGTTTTGCTTCCAGGCAAGTTCATTTCTCGACGCATTGAAGCGCCACGCTCCGGATGTCTACAAGGCGGCGAGCCGGGTATGGGAAGCGACCGATAAATCCAGCTCACCTATCGAACTGCCTGCGGAGCTGTTTAGCGAATGTCCGTCGATATCTGTCGATTATGCAGTGATGGAACAGGCTGATAACACGGCTGTTGTGGTGAGCGATTTTGGTTGGAGTGATATTGGTTCATGGAAGGCCATTAGCGAATTGTATGAGTCTGATGATGCAGGTAACCGTGTAAGGGGCAAGGCTATTTTGGTTGGCTCGAAAGAGTGCTTTGTACAAAGTGATGAGCGGGTGATCGCTGCCGTTGGTGTGGAGAACCTAATCATTGTTGATACCGGTGATGCCGTGCTCGTCACAGATCGCAACCAGGCACAGGATGTAAAGGAGGTCGTCGCACAGCTATCAGATTTGAAGCACGAGGCAGTCGATTTCCACAAGACAGTACACCGCCCCTGGGGCAGTTATACCATTCTGGAGGATGCCGAAGACTGCAAGGTCAAACGACTGGTAGTCAAGCCGGGCCAGGTTCTTTCCCTGCAGCGGCACCAACGAAGAGCGGAGCACTGGACTGTGGTGAAAGGGACGGCAAAAGTCCGCCTGGGAGACCAGGAGTTTTTGTTGGAAGCCAACCAGTCTACTTACGTACCGACCAATACCCTGCATAGGCTTGAGAACCCGGGCGATGAGGATATTTACCTCATCGAGGTTCAAACCGGTGATTATTTTGGTGAAGATGACATTGAACGGCTTGAAGATATTTACGGGAGAGTAAGGTGAAACTCAAACGTGCTTATAACCCGGTTCGTTTTCTTTGCGTGTTGCTGTTTGCGTCTTTAGTGATGGCTTGTGAACAAGATGTTGTCACCGTTGAAACTGAAAATCACCAGCAAGCGATCCAGGCGTGGCGAGCCGCCCGGCACGAACGATTGAACAAACCAGACGGGTGGCTGACGCTTGTAGGGCTCGAATGGCTTGAACCCGGGGAAACCCGGGTTGGAAGATCGGCTGACAATGATGTGCAACTCGGTGGTGGGCCGGATTACTGGGGCACGGTTGTACTGAAAGATGGTCAGTTAAGTTTCCAAAGCCTTGATTCCGAGAGGGTGGAGATTAACGGTCACGCTTTATCCCAGTCCAGGCTAGTGCCGGATACCGAGGGTGAGCCAACTGTTATTTCCAGTGGTACATTGAGTTTCAACATCATTTTCAGGGAATCCTATGCACTTCGTATCAAGGATTCGCAGGCAAGTGCGCTTAAAAACTTCAAGGGTGTGGACAACTATCCGATCGATCAATCATGGCGTATAGAAGGTAGCTTCATCCCCGCTACGGAGGGTGCCGTGCTTGAAATAACCAACGTTCTGGGGCAGGTGTACGAATCAGAGGTCTTTGGTACGTTTGAGTTTAAAAAGAATGACAAAACCCACCAACTGCTCGGCCTGGGAACCAGGGATTCGGAAAAATTGTGGTTCATATTTGCTGATCGCACCAACGGTCACGGTACCTATGGTGCGGGACGCTATTTATACAGTGATGGTATGCCGGTAAATGGCCAATTGACGGTCGATTTTAACAAGTCGTACAACCCGCCTTGTGCATTTAACCCCTATTCGACCTGTCCAATACCGCCACAGAGCAACCGTCTTGATTTGTTGGTGTTGGCGGGTGAAAAGGATTTTCACCCGGACTCTTATTAAAACGGACCCAGGTTTGAGCCAGCCTGTTTTTTAGGAAGTGCTTCCGGCTTTCCGGCAACCCTGTTTCCAGCCAGGTGCCTTTCTGTATAGTTTTTTCTTAACTCGCTATATAACGCGAGCCAGACTGAGCCAAAGAGCGGTTTCGCGTCGGTTCTCACTACTTCTCGATCTGTATCCAAATGATTCATTGTTAAGTGCCCCCCACTCATCCAATCTTGACGGACAATCCGCCATGTAATAATAAAGACAATCCATTTTCGAAAAAGTTGGTACGCCTGGCGCCCGATCCGTTACATCCCAACGCAATAAACGCTCGCCTTGTCGCAACCCGGCCCGATGTGTACTTTTAACGCGAATTTCGACCTAACTGGCGGTCAATGTCGAACTCCTTTGATGTGACATAAGCTTCCATTTTTTGCAGACGCACATCCAACTCCCGGAACCGGTGATTCAGGTTGCTGAATACATCGGTTGGAGCCATGCTGACACCTCGCCAGAATTTTTCCTGGCTTTCGTCCTGGTACAAGTCCTCGGGCTTTGCCGGGAGAATGATGGCCAGGATGATATAGGTCAACACCACGAATGGAACAAAGAAAAAAGTGCTGATCGCCACGACGATTCTCAGACCTTTCCGGTTAAGCCCGAAGTAGTCTGCCAGGCCAGCACAGACACCGGCCAATATGGCGTTGTCCTTATCACGGTATAAGCGATGCGGATTCTTTCTTTCGTACAAATCACTCATGGCGTGTTCTCCACGTTGGTGACTCGATATCCAGGATTCGCTCCAGGGTCACTATTCGGTCTTCCATTTTCTTGGTGGACTCCCAGACATCTGTCAGCATCTTTTCATCTTCGGGGGTCAGCCCCTTGGACGTTTTCATCTTTGTGATGTAATGAAATATGATCCACAGGGGAGCACAGACCGTAACCATTAAAATGGGAATGATTTCAGACATCTCTATTTCTCCTGTTCATCCTGATCGGTCTTATCGGACTTGCCCACCTTGGCTTTCAGGGCAGCCAGGGCATCCTCAACCCGATCATCATCTTCGAGTCCGGCAATTTCATCTGCCAGATCCTTGCTCCGCCCCATGTTCATGGACTCGCCTTGCGCTTCGACGCGGTCAATACGCCGTTCGGCATCTTCGAAACGGAAAAGCATTTCGTCAATCTTGTCGTCATGAATGTGTTTGCGTGCCGCTAACTGTGAGGTCGCGGTCTTATGACGTATGACGATGCTGCGTTGACGGGTTTTTGCATCATTCAGCTTGCTTTGTAACTGGGAAATATCAGAGTTGAACTTTTCCAACTGCTCGTCGAGCATCTTCGCTTCGTGCGCGACCTGCTCGGCCTCATCGGCCAGCGCCTGCTTTTCAGCCAGCGCTGCACGCGCCAGGTCTTCGCGGTTTTGACGAACTGCGAGTTCAGCGCGCTTGGCCCAACCTTTTTGTTCTCGTTCAAGAAACTCAGCATAGCGACGCTGTTCTTTACGGTCTGCGATACATTTGGCGGCGGCGGACCGGATTTCCACCAATGTATCCTCCATTTCCTGGATCATCAAACGGATGATTTTCTCCGGGTCTTCAGCTTTTTCTAGCAAGGAATTGATATTGGCGTTAATAATATCGGTAAATCTGGAAAAGACACTCATGGCTTATGCTCCTGCAAACTATTCTGTATCTGTTTTAATGCACGCATCATGCCAATTTCCTGGTGATTTATAAGTTGTTAATTTTATTGCTGAATTAGCAGCGCCATCTAAAAGCCCTGATAGAGATTGGTGAATGATTGGTTAATTTCACCAACAGGTGGTTGAACTTGAGAAGGTATAGACAGTCTATCGGGTGGCCTATTTAAAAATTGATGTTGTTTCGGGCATGACATATCCAAGCTTACTCATGTAGAATAGCCCCCCTTTATTGACTGGCGCTGTGCCGGTAATCAGAAATTCTCTGGAGGAATAATCAATGCGATCCAGACTCGCGCTAACAATTTTAATCATGTTCAGTTCCGGTTCCGTGCTGGCTCAGGACGTAAATACAGAAAAAGGTAAACTCAGTTACGCCGTTGGCTGGGATATTGGAGCCGACATTGCAAGGCGTAGCACCGAATTCGATGTAGAATCATTGATCGCTGCTATCCGTGATGTGGTTGCAGAAAAAGAGCCACAGGTCAGTGCAGAAGAAATGCGGACCTTGCTTACCGACCTTCAAGAAAAAGTCCGGGCTGAGCAAGTCGAGCAATTCCGTGTTTTATCCGAGGAAAACCAGAAGAAGAGTGAGGAGTTTCTCGAGACCAATAAAACAAAGACGGGTATCGTAGTGCTTCCGAGCGGTGTTCAGTACCGCATCATCGAGGAAGGTGATGGTGCTCGCCCAGGTTTAGAGAGCCGGGTTTCCGTCCATTACAGGGGTTCAAAACTGGATGGGCGAGAGTTTGATAGCTCGTTCGCGCGCGGAACACCTGAAGAGTTCACCGTGAATGCCGTTTTGAAGGGCTGGCAGGAAGTTCTGCCATTGATGAAAGCGGGTTCTACCTGGCAGATTTTTGTTCCGCCAGAACTCGCATTCGGTGCTCGTGGCAACCCTCCGGTTGGTCCGAACGAGGCATTGATGTTTGATCTTAAACTGGTTGAACTTCTGCCTTAATGATAGATAAACCGGGTGGCGAAAGCCGCCCGGTTTTTTTATTTTCTGACCCTTCTTTCCCGTCTCCCGGGTCTCCACCGTTTTGCTTTCAACAATACCTACAGAATTCTGACGGGTCTTGATACCATGTTGGATTATGTCGTCTGATTTACACAAAAGAATTTTGGGGGCTGTTTCACCCTTCGATGAGGGTGTGTCGCCGCTTAAGCTCAATGTGCTGCGTAATACCGCAGGGAACCCGTCCCGTCCAAACCGGACAGCTGCTGTCCTTGTACCCGTGCTGGATAAACAAGAACCGGAAATTTTGTTGACCGTGCGCTCAGAGTTGTTGTTACAGCACCCCGGACAGGTCAGTTTTCCTGGTGGTTCAGTGGACCGTACAGACCGTTCAGCCGTCTCAACAGCCCTGCGTGAAGCAGAGGAGGAGATAGGTCTCGACTTCTCACAGGTCTCTCCGCTGGGTTTTCTCGACCGGGTGGATACGATCTCCGATTTCAGGGTGTTGCCTGTCGTTGGTCTGATCCGGTCTTCCTTTGTCTGGAAACCAGACTGGCGTGAGGTATCGGAAGTATTTACCATTCCATTGGAGCTTGCTATCGATCATCGGCAATACACCCACCGTAAAGTAAATCATGACGGTAAAGACGTCATTGTTTCTTCATTGAACTGGAAGGGGCACAAGGTTTGGGGCATCACGGCAGCAATATTGTTGAATTTTGGGAGCCGAATGAAAAACTCGACGCTTCATGACACCATGATTAATCATAGATAAGAACAGGTTTCGGTCTCACCAGTTTTCATGATGCAAAAAATACTATATTCATCGCAAGAGCTACATGCACAACTTGGCAGCCGTGCAATTGTCGTCGTTGACTGCCGTTTTGATCTCGGTGACACCGGTTCCGGCTACCGGGACTATCTTGAAGCGCATATTCCGGGCGCGTTTTATGCCCACCTTGATGATGATCTGTCCAGCCCCATAACCGTGGACAGCGGTCGCCACCCTTTACCGGACAAAGATAGTTTTGCGGCATTCCTGTCCCGAATCGGTTGGCAGCCAGGCACGCGCCTGGTCGCCTACGATAATGCAGGTGGAACGATCGCTGCTCGCTTGTGGTGGTTAATGAAGTATTTTGGGTACGATTGTGCAGGCCTGCTCGATGGTGGCATTGCTGCCTGGCAGGCTGCCGGTTATGAACTTGAAGGCGGTCGCGTGACCACTGCCCGCCAAACACCTGTCGTTCTAAATGCAGAAAGTGAAATGGTGACATCCACGGATCAGATTCTCGCCAACCAGGGAAGTAATGACATGATCCTGGTTGATGTTCGTTCGAGTGAGCGATACAGCGGGCAAGTAGAGCCGATCGACCCGGTTGCTGGCCATGTTCCCGGTGCGCTCAATTACCCATTGCAGTTGAGCCTTTCCCAAGAGGGAAGATTCAAACCGGCACAACAAATCAGGGAAAGTCTGCTCGGTTTGTTAAAGGGCCACCCGGCAAAAGAGGTTGTCTATATGTGTGGTTCCGGTGTGACTGCATGTCACACTGTTTTTGCTGCCCAGCTGGCCGGGTTAAAAGGGTCGAAGCTATATGCGGGTTCATGGAGCGAATGGATCCGGGACCCGGCTCGCCCGGTGGAGCCACAGCAAGGCTAACCGGCCTGATTCAACGAGTCTGCAAGCTCATGCCGGGCATCCAGGTTCGGCTCAGGCAGATTTTTTCTGTAACGAATTTCGCCGTTCAAAAAGTTTTGCCAGAAAATGACCCGTGTGTGATCCGCTCATGCCAGCCATTTGCTCCGGTGACCCCGTTGCAATTATTTCACCGCCACGGTCACCGCCTTCAGGTCCAAGATCTACTACCCAGTCAGCTGTTTTTATAACATCCAGGTTATGCTCAATTACAACGACCGTGTTGCCGTGATCACGTAAGCGGTTCAACACCTGCAGCAGTTGCTTGATGTCATGAAAATGCAGGCCGGTGGTGGGTTCGTCCAGGATGTAAAGCGTCTGCCCTGTATCCCGCTTGGAAAGTTCCTTCGCCAGCTTGATCCGCTGCGCCTCACCACCGGAAAGAGTCGTAGCACTCTGGCCGAGAGTGATGTAGGAAAGACCGACGTCCATCAGGGTTTGTAATTTGCGCGCTACAACCGGCACCGGTGCAAAAAACTCCAGTGCAGTTTCAACGGTCATGCCCAGAACTTCGTGAATGTTCTTGCCCTTGTAGTGAACACTCAGGGATTCGCGGTTATAGCGTTTGCCGTGACAAACGTCGCAGGGAACATATATATCCGGCAGAAAATGCATTTCAACGCGAATCAGACCATCACCCTGGCAGGCCTCGCAACGTCCGCCCTTGACATTGAAACTGAATCGGCCGGGCTGATAGCCGCGGGCGCGTGCTTCCTGGGTTCCGGCAAATAAATCCCGTATGGGTGTGAACAGGCCGGTATAGGTGGCCGGATTTGAACGTGGCGTACGACCAATGGGTGACTGGTCAATATCGACAACCTTATCGAACATATGCAGGTTCTCTACCTTTTCATAGGGTGCGGGCTGGGTACTGGAATCGTAAAGTTCCTTTGCCGTCAGTCGATGCAGCGTGTCGTTGATAAGCGTTGATTTACCTGAGCCGGATACCCCGGTTACGCACGTTAACAAACCAACGGGAATCTCCAGCGTGACGTTCTTCAGGTTGTTTCCGGTGGCGCCAATCAACCTGAATATCCGTTGCGGGTCGGCCTTGGTTCGTTGTTTGGGAATCTCGATCTCCATTTTCCCCGAAAGATACTTGCCGGTGAGTGTTGCGTCACTTGTAACCAGGTCTTCGGGTTTGCCATTGAATACCACCTCGCCGCCGTGGACACCGGCACCCGGTCCCATGTCTACCACGAAGTCCGCAGTGCGGATGGCCTCTTCATCATGCTCAACTACGATGACGGTGTTACCGATGTCACGCAGACGCACCAGGGTGGAAAGCAAACGCTCATTATCCCGCTGGTGAAGACCGATCGAAGGTTCATCAAGAATGTACATGACTCCCACAAGACCGGCTCCGATCTGGCTTGCCAGACGGATTCGCTGCGCCTCACCACCGGACAAAGTGCCGGCTTTGCGGTCGAGGGTCAGGTAATCCAGACCGACATTAACCAGGAACTGAAGCCGCTGGTGGACCTCCTTGACAATTTTCTCCGCTATCGCGCCTTTGCGTCCGCCCAGGGATAGTTCATCGAAAAACTTCAGGCAGCGCAATATCGGCCATGCGGTGGCGGTCGGCAAATTGATATCTGCCACGAATACGTTTCTTGCCTGCCGGTTCAGACGCTGGCCCTCGCACTCTGGACATGGCTTTTGGGAAATATATTTGGATAGCTCCTCACGCACGATCCTCGCATCGGTTTCGCGATAGCGCTTTTCCAGGTTTGGAATTACACCGGCAAACGGGTGACGTCGCTTCTGCGTGCCCTTCTCCCCAAAATAGGTGAACTCGATAATCTCGTCACCACTGCCATAAAGGATAATGTCACGGTGTTTTTTCGATAGTTCCTCGAACGGGGCTTCTATATCGAAGCCGTAGTGGGCGGAAAGTGCCTTTATGATCTGAAAGTAATAGGCATTGCGGCGATCCCAGCCACGTACTGCACCGCCCGCCAGGCTCACATGCGGGTTGCTGACGACACGGTCCGGATCAAAAAACTGTGCCATTCCCAGACCGTCACAAGACGGGCAGGCGCCATTCGGGTTGTTGAAGGAGAACATGCGTGGTTCCACCTCCTGCAAACTGTAATCACAGTGAATGCAGGAGAAGCTGGAACTCATCAGCCTCTCGGCCGTGGCAACGCTCTCATCTTCTTCCGCATCCATTGGTGATAGCAGTGCAAGGCCATCAGATAAGGTCAGCGCGGTTTCAAATGACTCAGCGAGACGTTGCTTCAAACCGGCTCTTACCTTGAACCTGTCGATTACAACCTCGATCGTGTGATTGCGGCGAAGCTCCAGTGTTGGCACCTCGTTGATCGGATATATGATGCCGTCGACACGTACGCGGACATAACCCTGCGCACGCAACTCGTCAAACAATTGTGCGTGCTCGCCTTTGCGGTCTCGGACAACAGGCGCCAGGAGCATCATTTTTGCGCCCTCGGCACCTGGTCAACCATCTGGCTGATGGTCTGGGCCTCGAGTGGTTGCCCGTGATCCGGGCAGCAGGGTGTGCCAACACGCGCCCACAGCAGTCGCAGGTAATCATAAATTTCTGTAATCGTACCTACCGTGGAGCGGGGATTGTGCGAAGTTGATTTTTGTTCTATGGAAATGGCTGGCGAAAGTCCCTCGATGTGGTCTATATCCGGTTTCTCCATGACTGACAAAAACTGACGGGCGTAGGCGGAAAGAGATTCCACGTATCTGCGCTGGCCCTCAGCATATATGGTGTCAAAAGCCAATGAGGATTTACCGGAGCCGGAAAGGCCCGTAACCACGATCAACTTGTCCCTCGGAAGGTCGAGGTCAATATCTGCCAG
>NODE-693-length-11733-cov-5.72007_pt1 | contig 11733 bp, 11 predicted proteins | sample MGYA00139097_ERZ477577 | MGnify/ENA metagenome assembly ERZ477577 | reverse complement strand
TTACCGGTTTTCCTCTGAGCGTAAAGTCCATTGCCTTCATTGACCCTGAAACATCAACAGCCAGAAGGATATCAATGCCGCTTGCCTCGATTTCAGTTGTCGTATTTCCCAGTTGAGGGCGGGCAAGGGCAAGAATCAGGCAGCTGATCGCCAGAAGTTTAAAGGTCATCAGCAATCGACCTGCCAGATTTTTCCTGCCGCCGGCAATGGTTGCTGCTAAGGCTGTCGAGGAGAAAAGCAGGGCAGGTGCAGGCCCCCGCCTCCCCTTGAGTAGAGCCAGGAAGGGGATTGATAGCAGCAGCCAGAGCAGTTCAGGGTGAAGAAAACGCATAAGTCTATTTCTCCTCAACCGGTTTTGTCCGGGTTGTTTCAATGAAACGGTGAACACCATGCGTCAGTGAACTCACAGCGTCATGGTCCGGAAGGAAGCGGCTGAATTTTATCCTGTCACAGAGCATCAAAGTGTGCTTCAGGATGTCATCGTGGTCTGCCAGGGGCGTCAACTGGCTTTTATAGGATGTTTCCAGACTGGAGAAGAATTCTGAGGTGGTGCAAGTCGTCGTCGGAATGGAGAACTGCGCCTCTATATATGACCTGAGGATTTGAGAGACCTCACCTGCAAAAAAGAGGATGCCGTGCTGGGGCAGTCCAGCTTCCGCCTCTTTCAGGGAGCAGAGCGCAAGAACTGCCGGGTCAGTTTCTTCACTGTTTTTTCTCTTCTTCATAAATACCCACAGGAGCCAAGTGGCAACGATGAGCAGGATTACGAGCAGAATTCCAACTCCGTAGAGAAGATAAGGCGGTGGTTCCGGCAGGAGAATCGGCCCGTAAATATCACGGATGTCTTCAGCGCTGACAGGAGTATCGGGTATGCCGGCATCATCCTGGAGTGCCTGTCCAGGATTCGGTGCCCGGAGTTCGGTGGCGTGCAGTAGAACAGGGGGGAGGAAGAGCAGTGCTGTTAAGCACGTAAGGGAGAGAAATATGGTTTTCCTGTTCATCGTGCACGTCTCCGTTTCCGGGCACCGAAAAATGAGAGAAGTGGGGTTATAAAGGAACGGTCAGTTGACAGGTCCAGTGAATCAATTCCTGCAGTTCCAAGTGTTCGGTGTAGTTTCTTGTTAAAGTCATGTGCCAGCGCGGACCAGCCACGTCGGATGGCCGGGTCAGATGTGTTCAGCTCGACCTGCTGGCCTGTTTCCGCATCCTCGAGCGTGAGCCAGCCGCAGTCGGGAAGTTCATGTTCCCGGGGGTCCGAAATCACCACGCCGATGAGATCGTGGTGTCGGTTACAGACCCTCAGCTTGGGCTGTAACCGTGACAGCTGTTCCTCCTGGTTACCCCGAAAGAAAAAATCGGAAATGAGAAAAATAACGGCTTTTCTCTTGGTAACCTTGCTGACAAATTCCAATGGAACGGTGAGGTCTGTTTTTTTCCCTTTTGGCTCAAAATAGAGAATATCCCTGATCACCCGGAGGATATGAGAGCGTCCCTTTGCAGGTGGGATATAGAGTTCTATAAAGTCGGTAAAGAGGATAAGGCCCACCTTGTCATTGTTGCGCACGGCAGAAAAGGCAAGGACAGAGCCAAGTTCAGCCATCATTTCGCGTTTAGAGCTCTGGTCAGATCCGAAATCATTGCTGGCGCTGATATCGATCATTAACATGATGGTCAGTTCGCGTTCTTCGGTGAACTTTTTCACATGCGGTGTTCCGGTCCGGGCAGTTACATTCCAGTCAATCGTACGGATCTCGTCTCCTGCAACATACTCCCTGACCTCGTCAAAATTCATTCCGCGTCCCTTGAAAACAGAATGGTAGTTGCCGGCAAGACTGTCTGTTACCAGCCGGTTGGTCCGGACCTCAATCTGCCGGACCTTCTTGAGTATTTCTTTTGTCTTCTGCTGGTTCATGTATTCTGCCGCAGCGTTTTATGGGACAGGAACGGTGTCCAGTATTTTTCTGATAATATCTTCGCTGGTAATTGATTCTGCTTCCGCTTCATAGCTGATCCTGATGCGGTGCTTCATGACATCACAGGCGGCCTCCTTCACATCATCCGGTGTGACATATCCCCTGCCCGCCAGGTAGGCGAGACTCCTGGAAACTGATTTAAGATTGAGGGTGGCACGAGGTGAAGCGCCCGTTTCAATATAGTCGGCGAGATCAAGCCTGTACGCCTGCGGGTCCCTGCTGGCACAGACAAGAGAGACAATATATTCTTTTATTTTTTCATCGATATAGATTGAATCCACCACTGTTCTTGAGCCAAGAATGTCACCAACATTTGTTACCGCAGAAATGGGCACATGGGAGTCCGCATGATTTTTGGAGTCAAGAATCAACCGCTCTTCTGCGGCAGACGGATAGGTGATGGTAACTTTCAGCATGAAGCGGTCGACCTGGGCCTCTGGCAGCGGATAGGTACCTTCCTGCTCGATCGGGTTCTGGGTCGCCAGAACAAGAAACAGCTCCGGCAGCTGGAAGGTGGTGTCTCCGATGGTGACCTGTTTTTCCTGCATTGCCTCAAGCAGGGCGGACTGTACTTTTGCCGGAGCACGGTTGATTTCGTCTGCTAGAACCAGGGATGAAAATATCGGCCCTTTCTTGACCTCAAAGGAGGTATCACGCGGATTATACAACTCTGTTCCGATAATATCCGCGGGCAGCATATCCGGAGTGAACTGGATTCTTCTAAAATCCGTATTGATTGCCTGGGCCAGCGTCTTGACGGCAAGGGTTTTGGCGAGTCCCGGCAATCCTTCAAGGAGTATGTGTCCGCCGGTGAGCAGGCTGACAAAGAGACTGTCAATAAGGTGGTCCTGGCCGATAACGACTTTTTTCAGTTCGTCTCTCAGCTCTGGTATCCATAACGAGCTGGAGACAACCTGTGAAGTTATAGCCTGGACATTATCATATGTGCTGCCTTGAGCAGCAGGGAGAGGCTGGAGGGCATCTTCTACTGAATTTTTGGTAAACATGATGGCTCCTTGTGAGCAAATACTTAAGATATTGAGGGTCACAGCTTATGTTCTTTTGACACAATACTTTATGAAGATTACCGTAACCTTGCCTGAACATTACAAAGATGTAATGTTCAGAAAAATTCTGCTTTTTTAATTAATACCCGATGAAATCAATGGTGTAATATGCTCCTTTTCTTTGCAATCATCCTCTGCGTGGTGATGCTGGCAGTTTTTATTCAGATAAGCTCAGGGTACGGAAAACTTGATTCACTTGATGCGGTAGAGCTTCAGGGCAAGGCAGACCAGCCTCTGGTTTCAATCGTCATACCGGCATGTAATGAAGCACAATCGATCGAGCAGTCATTGCGCTCACTCTGTCACCTCGACTATTCAAATGTTGAAATAATCGTGGTTGATGACCGTTCGACCGACGGCACAGCACAGGTCGTTGAATCGGTACGGCATGATTTTCCTGCTGTCAGGCTGATCAGGATCAGTGAACTGCCAGAAGGCTGGCTTGGTAAGCCGCATGCGCTGCAGCGGGGCGCAGAGGAGGCAGGAGGGGAGTATCTTCTGTTTATTGATGCCGATGTCTCTCTGGAAAAGACAACGATATCCAGGGCTGTAAGGGCCATGGAGGAGCGGACGCTGGATCATTTGACCCTCATCTTTAAAAACAGCAGCCCGGGCCTGCTGCTCAACGCCTTGATCGCCGATATTGGAGCCGGTCTTTTTTTTCTGATCAAACCGTGGAAGGCAAAAATTGCAAAGAGCAGATATTTTATGGGTGTTGGAGCCTTTAATCTGGTGCGAGCGCCCGTTTACCAGTCAATCGGGGAACACCGAAAGATAAAACTGCAGGTCGTTGATGACGTCTATCTGGGCAAGCTGATCAAACAAAATGGGTTTTGTCAGGAATGCATGCTTGCAGAGTCTCTGGTGACCTTGCCATGGTATCGTTCCGTGCCTGAAATGATTTCAGGCTTGATGAAAAATGTGTATGCTTTTTTTCACTATCGGCCAGGTTATGTTTTTCTCGGAGTACTGGCAATTTCAGTAATGACCGTGGTACCGATGGCAGGAGCAATCTTTGCCCAGGGGAGCGCAAAGTTCTTTTTTATCATGACCGTTTTGATCAGAGTTGGAGGCACCGGAGGTGGCATGATACGTATCGGTTTGTCTCCCGCCTCGATCATTTTTCTGCTGATCACGCCATTTATTTCATTATTTATCATTTTAAAAGCACTCTTTCAGGTTCAGCTGGCAGGAGGTGTTACCTGGCGGGGGAGTTTTTACCGCCTGGATAAACTGCGGGAAGCAGACTGGGTACTATCGGGGCTGTTCTGGCCCCTGATCCGGAAGAAGTAGTTGTGGACACCGGCGGTAAAATTTTCTATATCGTTGGCATTATATAGAGGATTAATGATGTCCGCTGGTTGTAATTTTGCTGTCTGGGCGAGATTAGCTTTAATGGGGAAAATCTCCGGCTACTGGGTTAAGTGCGAGAGGGGGAAGGGATGGAACGTGGTATAGAAAAGGTCCTGGTGACAGAAAAAGAGGTACAGTCAACCGTTTCTCGTCTTGGTGAAGAGATAACGAGCTATTATGGTAAGCAGGAGCAACTGGATCTTGTTGTCATCGGGCTGTTGCGTGGCTCCTTTGTCTTTATGGCCGACCTGGTCAGACACATTAAGCTTCCATTAATCGTTGATTTCATGACGGTTTCAAGCTATGGAGACGGCACAGTCAGCACCGGTGATGTCAAGGTAGTGATGGATCTTGATCAATCGATCGAGGGTAAGGATGTCTTGATGATCGAAGATATTATCGATACCGGCAACACCTTTAACAAGGTCCTCTACCTGATCAAAAATCGTCACCCGAGGTCACTGAAAATTTGTACCTTCCTCAGTAAGCCGTCACGCCGGGTTGTTGCGGTACCTATCGATTTTTGCGGTATGGAAATTCCCGATGAGTTTGTCTGCGGTTATGGCCTTGATTACTCTCAAAAATATCGAAATCTGCCATATATTGGTGTTCTCAGGCCGGACCTGCTCCCCTGAAAACTCCTTACCTGCGACCTTTTACCGAGCCCGGCCCCGCGATGGCAAGCAGTATCCAGCCGAAAATAAAAAGAAACCCACCTGCCGGCGTGATATAACCGGCGTTAAATGATGTAAATGCCATGGCATAGAGACTGCCGGAGAAAAGAATGGTGCCGGCCAGGAAACAGATTCCTGCAGCCATCAGGTGCATCTGGATCTTACGTTTATTGGCCATGGCCAGTGCCGTCACAATGAGAGCAAGGGCATGGAACATCTGATAACGAACAGCCTTATCGATCCACAGCGCCTGGACTTCATCAAAGATATCAGTGTGCGCTCCGTATGCTCCGATCGCCACTGACAGGGCGGCCAGGATCGCGCCGCAGAGAAAAAAAATGTAGGCCATGATAAATCTCCTTTAGAGAACTGATTTGTCCGTGAAGATGAGCCGAAGCAGCGGTTCTGTCAATACAAATTTTAAAGTTTTCGCCATAATTCCTTGTCTTAGTAAAAATCCGCAGCTTAAAGATAATGTTTAGACCTGCAGTAACGGTACGATATTACTCCAATTGGTGGTAAGAGAAATAATACTAACCCAGCCAGTCGATCAGGACCAGACTCAGCCAGGGGAAGTAGGTGATAAGAACCAGGGTGAGAATCAAGAGTCCAAGAAAGGGCAGGGTTGCTCTGTAGAGCTCAAAAATGGGGCGTCCAAAACGGTAGGATGCAAGGAAGAGGTTAAGCCCCACAGGCGGCGTACAATAGCCGATCTGCAGATTGGTGAGAAATATGATGCCCAGGTGAATCGGATGCACATCATAACCGGTCGCAATCGGCAAAATAAGAGGAACGATCAGGACCAGGGCGGAAAAAATATCAAGAAAGGCTCCGACGACCAGTAGAAAGATATTAAGAAGAATAAGAAAGGTGTACTTGCTGTCTATATAGGTACTTATAACCTCAAACAATTTAGATGGTATCTGTTGGTCAATGAAATAGTTGGTTGAAGCCATTGAGGCGGCCAGAATAACTAAAATTCCACCAAAAAGAACCATTGAACGACCCATAATTTTGGGGAGTTGCGTCAACTTAATATCCCGGTAAATAAAGACCTCAACAACAATGACATAGAGCGCGGTGACTGCAGCGGCCTCCCCTGCCACTAAAAAGCCGCCATATATACCGATAATGATGATAAACGGTAAGGGGATTTCCCATATGGTCTCTTTTACTATGGCTATCGCGTCCAAAGATTCTTTTTTCTCAGCCGTGCCTCTACCCACTCCTGACTTGACAGCATATGCAGAGAGTAAAAAAAGCATCAGGAAACCGGGAATAATGCCAGCGAGAAAGAGGTGGTCGATTCTTGTTTCTGCCACGACTCCGTAGAGAATCAGAGGCAGGCTTGGCGGGAAGAGAAGGCCGAGGCTGCCGGATGAGGTGATCAGTCCCAGTGAGAACCGATCAGAATATCCATCCTTGATGAGTGCAGGCAGCAGCATTCCACCCATGGCAAAAATTGTAACCCCTGATGCACCGGTAAAGGCGGTAAAGACAGCGCAGATCGTCAATGACATGACGGCCAGGCCCCCCGGGAGCCAACCGAGCAGGAGCCTCGATAGTTTGAGTATCCTGGTTGGTGTGCCGCTTTCGGATAACATGGTCCCGGCAAATATGAATAACGGCAGAGACACCAGCAACGGGGTTTCGGCCAGACGGGTCATTTCAATGATTACCACTGACGGGTCAATCTCGACGGAATGAAACGATAAAAGTGCAAGCGCAGATATGATAATAAAGAGCGGTGTGCCGATCAGTGCCAGCAGGAGGGTGGCGATCTTGGTCATCAGCCCCTCTTTTCCGAGGTTGGCTGCTGCCCGTCTGACCCCTTGTCCATGACTGTCAGTAGAGCTGAGAGGATAAAGTGAACAGAAATCATGGCAAAAGAGATTGGAAATATCAGGTACAATATCCAGGATGGGAGGCCAAACAGACTGGTACCGCCGAACGCTATTTCACTCTGCATAAAGAGCATCGCTGCCCGGAACAGGAACCCTGCAACAACAGTTGAAAAACAGAGCGTGATAAACTTCAGCCACGGTTTGATTCTTTCCGGTATCAGATAACTGACAACATCAAGAGAAATGTGCTGGCTTCGCGCCGTGGCCAGTACAGCGCCCAGGAGCCCACCCCACAATACGCAATACCTGAGGAGTGGATCGATCCAGGGCAGTCCGCCAGAGGTAAACCATCTCAACCCGATCTGATAGGTTGCAAGGAGAATGATAAGGGTGAGAATCAGGGTTACGAGTCCCTGTTCAACCATCTCGATGCGGCTAAGAACTGTTTTACATTTTAAAGACCAGCCGTCACTGTTATTGGCCACATCACTTTCCATTGCTGCGATATTGTGAAAGGGCTGATTGAAGAATCTGGTATGCCTCTTCAGAAAATGATTTTCCCCTTACCTTCTTTATGGCACCGTCTCTGTGCTCCTCTAAGATTTTAACGACGTCATCCGTCGTTTTGACAAAATTGACGCCTTGCTTTTCAAGAACAGTCCGGGAGTCTCGGTTTGATTCCCGGGTTTTGCTGATGAGGTCTGGAAAGTATTTTTCTGCGGTAGTTTTGATGATATCGGTTTGCTCTTCGGTGAGTTTTTCAATTGCCTTATTGCTCATAATAAAGCCGCCATATGCGTAACCGTAGGGCTGGTCGGTAACATAGGGCGCCTTGGTGAACCACTGGAGAATAATCGAGCCGTAAAGCGAATTGAATGCCGTGTCAATAAGCCCTGTTTGCAGTGAAGACAGAACATCAGGGATCGAGAGTGTTATCGGGCTGATATTCAGTTCATTGAGAAAGGCTGAGGTAAGCGGATCCTCTGGCGGGGCCCAGGTTTTCGCCTGCTGGAGATCTTGAACCGTGACACGCGGCTTGGTTGAAAATGTATAGACAAAACCAACCTCGGTCATGGCCAGCAGCTGCAGACCATTTTCAGAAAAACGTTGCTTGAAAAGCGATTGCAGCTGAGCACTGACGTGATCCACTTCCTCGTAGGAATGAAAAAGAAATGGGATTGCCATTACTCTGAAATCAGGCACAATCTCAGAAATTCCAGCCATGGTGAAGCCACCGCCGTGGAGTTGTCCTACCCGCATTTTTCGATACATGGCTCGATCGTCGCCCATGACACCGCCAGGATATATTCGAAAGGCGATTTCACCATTGGTTTTGCTGGTAACCTCCTGGGCGAAATCCTTGAAAGCATTAACCCATACAGAACCCTCAGGGGCAAGACTGGCAATTTTGAAGGTGATACGAGGTTTTGCGCTGACCTCCTGGATTGGAAAAAATAGGGCAAAAGCGAGAATAACAGCAAAGAACGTTGTTTGATTCTTCATTTTGTTGCTCCAGCGATGTTAAATTTTCTTTATGTTATTCATTATGGAACCATTGTGCTACAAGATATGTCAGTAAATCTGTTTGAGACAGCAGGTCGCATTATTTAAAGCAATTCAATGGTATAAGCAGCTACTGGCAAGGAGGAACTTTCACACCAGGCATAGTATAATTAAAACTTATTGATCCTGAAAGTTGGATAATTTTAAATTATAAAAAAGGGGTGCATTCCGCATGGCTCTTACCTGATGTTAACAGGAAGATCGCATACGGGTCCATACTGTCCAGATTAGTTGTCAATGCCTATGGTAAGTAAAACCGGTTATTGGAAGAAGTTTTCCTCAAGCAGTTGGCTTGCTTTCCGCTTGGCGATCTGGTTGACAAGTGTTTGCGATGGTGATTTTTCAAGTGGAAAGTCAAGCACTTCTCTTAACAGACTGTCATGCAGTTCCTGGTTGAAAGTCATGCGGCAATAGGTTTCAGCATAGGTTGTCTGAACGATCAGATAGGATCGCTTCGATATCTCAAGAGCGCGTTCAAAATGAATTCGACTCCGCTTGGGGTCCCCACCAATGAGCACGGGCTTCGCGCCATAAAGGGCTCCAAAAAAAAGATGCGGGCTGCCATTCTCAATGGTTTCGTCAAGGTCAAGCAGCCGCTGCATAATTTTTTCTATAACGATAAGGTCCGCCATCGATGCCGGTGAGCCTTGCTGCTGCTGAACCCAGCTCAGCCAGCCGAAGGCTCCCCAGAAAAGGTAGCGCCCATCTTTTGCTTTAAGACCTAAAAGTGCCTCGTCAATTTTGTCAGCGGAACCGTTTTCGATTGGCAGGTATAAGGAGAGCAACCGCTTGCCATATCGTTGTGCTTTTGAGCTGATGGCGACGACTCGCTCTGGAGGAGCGTTACATGAGATGAGGGCTGCTGTAGAGCCGCTGTATGCCTGTGTACCATTTAAAAGAAGATCTCTGTTTTCAGGGTTTGATTCGATAAGGGAATCTATCATTAAAAGATACGATGGGGCCCCCTCACACACCAGGTCGATATCAGACTGTTTTTGCAGGTTCCCGACTGCAGGGTTTATGACAGTTCCGGTTATAATTGCGGTACAGGAAGCCAACCAGCTGGCGGGGTAAAGAGCAAAGGCCGCCATTATTAAAATTTTGAGTCTATTAGACATTGATCGTGTCCTAACGTGAGTCGAGTAAAGGGGGCAGCATTACATGTTGATGAATCGTTGCAAATTCAGGCTACACCTGATAGAAAACAAAACTAAGGTTTATACGGTATCTCGTCAATAAGAATCTGATAAAGCAAAGACTTGGGGATGGTCACTATGAGAAAGAGAATGTTGGTAAGACGACTACTGCTGCTGGGATGCACGCTTCTGGTTGGGTCCGGTTGTTCTATTTCCTACTCCATTGATCAGTCGTCCGAGTCTATTGCCCAGAGCTCGGATTCAATATCGGCAAGCTTTGAATCATTCACGTCGATCTCAACATCCTCCGGTAGCGGGCAAAAACAGGTACAGGAAGCGCTGCAGCGATTCAAGGACGATGTTAAAGGTCTCACCCGGGTCTTTCTTAACAACGGAGATGGGTCTGATAATTTTGAGCGTGAGTTGACAAGTGTTGCCATGCAATACGGCATTCTAGACTGGGAGAGCGAATCGATGACCTTTGAGGCTATTGGCAACGGGCTCCGGGATGGCGGGCTCGCCGAAGAGGATATACAGAGTGTTTCGTTCCTGCAGGCTCCTGTGCTGCAGCAGAATCGCAATTATATCATGGAAGGATTTCAGGAGGTCTGATCTGGGCGGTTTTCATGAAGTGGTCTTTGGCAGCGATCGTTCTGTTTTTCCTCACCTGCAGCAGCAGTTATGCAAAACAGCTCGAGATTCTCTATGTCAATGCAAATGTCGGTGCGGCAGCAGGAGGGCATGTCGGGCTGAAACTGGAGAACGACGTTTTTCATTACCAGTTTTATCCGGATGATCGCTTTTTCCTGGTAAGAGAGTCCTGGGACTATTTCAGGTTGATCTATAATCGCTTGAGAAACCGAACGATATATGCAGCCAGGTGCCCGATCTCTGATGAAGCGTTTATCAGGATCAAGAACCATTTCACAACACTTCTTGCCTCACAAAAAATCGACTTTTCGAACCACCGTTTTCTTTCTGATCAAAAAACCTTAATTACAGGTTTTCGCTCAGGTTCCCTCGAGTTATCTGTTCAGGGGCTTGGTTTTTTTGTAGAGAATGCGGGCGAATCAGAAAGCAGCGCCACTCTGCGATCAAGTCTTTACGAAATCCTGGGCCAAACCTATCTGAGAGAAAGGCAGGAGGCAATAACGGGCACATTAAACGATTGTCTTACAGCACTCCTCAAGGATGAATATTCTGGTGGCGCATTAATAACGAAAGTTCAGGAAATCAGTGATCTTAAGAAAAAGCAAGCGGCATTTGACAATATAATTGATGGCAGAGGCTTGTTAAAATCAGCTCTGGCAGACGGTTTGCGTGATAAGCTGTCCCGAGAAGCTCAGGATAATCTGGAGCGTTATTTAAATCGTCGACTAAAGGCCCTTGCGCATCTGCTGGCTTCGGATCGGAGAGATACCGGAGAGGCAATCCTCATTGAAACAGCGCGGTGTCTGACGCTGATAGAATCACTCACAAGAGGAACGCTTGTCACCCTCGATCCATACCCTGAAAAAGCAAGAGCAAAAAAGCTTGATCCTGACGATAAAGAAATGCAGCGCTACCTGACGGTGTTGGCTGAAATATTGAAGAGACAGTGTTCATTACTGCTTCAAACAGAAGTCAATGATATCGGTGCAGAAACGGATTATCGCTATCTGCAGATTGAAAACGTTAATGGCCGGCTGGCAGAAATAGATGGAGCACTCAAAGAAGACCGGGGAATCAGGATATCACCAAACATGATGCTGCCGTCTCGTTCACGAACTGTTCGGGTAAATGTACCCATTTTGAAAGATGAAGCGCTTGATACAGCTCTTGTCTTGGTGGAAAATGATATATCCTCCTTAAAGCAGGATTTTGACAAAAAATATCGATATGCACTGATTGACCGTAACTGTGTCAATGAGTTACTCAAAAATATAAACAGCAGCTTTTCCGGAAAAGCACAAGCAGAGGCAGTTTTGGGCGACTGGATTGATCCGGTAGTTGACCGGATTGTGATACCGTACAATTTCTTTTATCAGGTCTCAACCAGGTACCATGTGGAACAGGTAAATCGTTACCCATCACGAAGAATCGCAGAGGTTGAGGCCATGAAAGAGCAGCGTGATTCGCTGGAT
>NODE-692-length-11749-cov-17.209_pt1 | contig 11749 bp, 9 predicted proteins | sample MGYA00139097_ERZ477577 | MGnify/ENA metagenome assembly ERZ477577 | reverse complement strand
GCCTCTGCCTCTCAAAGAGCAATCGTCGGTATCATCATAGGCTTGATTATTATGGTAGTCAGCTATGTACAGCAGAGCAGGAAACAAAACATTTCCATTATGACCTGTTTCTTATCTGGAATGTCGGTGTGGAGACGAAACCTCTGGCTTCTCGTAAAACAATTCTTTCCTGCCCTGTTTGGTTCTGAAACTCGCAAAACGATTCTGGACGGCACCAAGACTACGGTGATGCTGATGTTCATCATTGCCAACGCATTGCTTTTCGCTCACACCCTATCAGCTGAAAGAATTCCTCAGGAAGTGACGGAATGGATGCTCAGCGTGGGCTTTAACTGGTTCACCTTTCTCATCATAGTAAACATCCTGCTGCTCATTGGCGGACAGTTTATGGAACCTTCAGGTCTGCTGGTAATTGTTGCCCCTGTTGTATTCCCGATTGCGATGGAGCTTGGCATAGACCCGATACATCTCGGTATTATCATGGTCGTCAACATGGAAATCGGGATGATCACCCCGCCAATTGGTCTCAATCTTTTTGTAACTTCAGGTATCACCGGGATGAGCCTTGCCAAAGTAGTGCGGGCTGCTTTACCCTTTGTGATGGTTCTTTTCCTTTTCTTGATCATCGTCACCTACGTACCATGGCTGTCCACCTTCCTGCCCTACAGCATTATGGGGCCGGAGATTATAACGCAATAATACCGGTGCTTGGCTTTCGGTGTAAGGCGAATTTATTTTGCCTCTCACCGAAAGCCTTATTTTTTTGTGGGACTCTCTCTTAGATTCCGGTATCAAGGTCTCAGGGCCTCTTCCGCCTCTTTCAGCAATCATCTGAAAATCGTGTCGCCACCGTACACTAGATTTAATAAAGAACTCATTTTCTAAATGTTTTGAATTGATCAGCTGATCGATTAACAACTCTGGCAAAACGAGACGGTGGGTCTTATTGTGGTAGGAAGCGTTTTAAAAGATCAAAAACAACTGAGGTAAGGATATGCCCACATTACCCGAATTCAAAACGATTCTGTATGCAACTGATTTAGGGAAAAACACAAGACCAGTGTTTAGATCCGCCTTGAGTCTTGCCCAAAAGTTCGATGCTGACATCATCATGCTTCATATCGTTGAGCACATGAGCAGTGCAATGCAGGCAGTTGTAGACACTTATCTGCCTGAAGGCGAGGCCGAGAAAGTTTACCAGGACGGCATGAAATCAGTACTCAGTGAGATGAAAAAACGTCTCGAGGATTTCTGCAGAGATGAGCTTGATTCGCCAAATATCGCCAGTGGACGAGTCAAGGAGATACTCGTTGTAAGCGGTAGAATAAGTGAGGAGATCATAAAAGCTGCCGATAAACATAATGCCGATATCATTGTTATGGGTAAATCCAGCCGTTCTATTTTGGGTAACGATGTAACGGGTTCTTCAACCCGCAGGGTCACTCGTCATTCGAAGCTTCCAGTGCTCATCGTACCGAACATCACCTGATAATAGGATTTTCATGAAAGCGGCGATCCGAGTACTCCTTGCCTCTCCGAGAGGTTTCTGCGCCGGGGTCGTGCGGGCGATCGAGACGGTAAATCTTACTATAAAGTCACAAGGTGCTCCGGTTTATGTGCTGCATGAGATTGTTCACAACAAACATGTGATCTCAGAATTGGAAGGGCAGGGTGCGAGATTTGTCAAACATCTCTCTGAGATACCATCAGGAGAGATCTGTATTTTCTCAGCCCATGGAGTCTCAGTTGAGACTGAAGAACAGGCTCGGCAACTTGGCCTGAGAACCATTGATGCCACCTGCCCGTTGGTTACCAGTATCCATCAAATGGTTGAGAAATATCACGACCAGGGATTTGATGTGATAATCATCGGCCATCACGGGCATCCGGAGGTGGTAGGTACTGCGGGAAGGGTTAATGGAAGGGTCCATATTGTGGCCAGCAAAGCCGAGGCTGAACATCTTCAGGTCGCCACCCCTGAGAAGACCGCCTATGTAACCCAGACGACTCTTAGCCAGGACGATGTTGCCGGCATCAAATCGATTCTCGAGCACAAGTTCCCTGGCATCAAAGGGCCTGTTAAGTCAAATATCTGTTACGCCACCCAGAATCGGCAAAATGCGGTTACCTATCTTGCCAAAGAGTGCGACCTCATCCTCGTGGTGGGCTCCAAAAACAGTTCCAATTCCAACAGATTGCGAGATGTTGCCAAGAAATCAGGCGGGATAAGTCACCTGATCGACGACCGTGACGACATTGACCCGTCTTGGCTTGAAGGTGTAACCAAGGTCGGTATCACGGCTGGAGCCTCAGCGCCTGAACGGTTGGTTGAAGGAGTGCTTGACTGGCTCGATGAGCATGCTGAGGTGGTGGAAGTCACTGAAATGAAGGGCAAGGAAGAGCGTATCAGTTTCAAGCCGGCAGTATTGACTGATACATAACCACTACCACCGGCTAGTTGACGGCTAGCCAAATTCAGGCGAGTGAATTTTTAATTCTGTCCATCGCCAGGCTGACATTTTCAAACGAATTGAAGGCAGAAAGGCGAATATATCCCTCCCCACACTTACCAAACCCAGCTCCCGGCGTGCAGACTACTCCTGCTTTATCGAGCAGCAAATCGAAGAATTTCCAGGAATCCATGTTTCCTTCGATCCAGATATAGGGTGAGTTGTCACCGCCAACGCAGGTAAAGCCTAGATCGGACATGGCGGTACGAATGAGCCTGGCATTTTTCATATAATAGTTGACCAGTGCCTGCGCTTGCTGTTTTCCTTCCGGGCTGTAGAGGGCTTCAGCAGCGCGCTGGACAGGATAGGAGACGCCGTTGAATTTGGTGCAATGTCTGCGATTCCACAATCCGTGCAGGGACTGGGGTGTGCCGTCAGCGATATAGGCGACACAGGCTTTGGGCACGACTGTATAGGCGCAACGGGTACCGGTGAAGCCACCGCTTTTGGAAAAACTTCTGAATTCCACCGCCACTTCCTCGGCGCCTTCGATCTCGTAAATTGTTTTCGGCAGTGAGTCGTCGTTAATAAAGGCCTCGTAGGCTGCATCAAAAAGGATGAGGGCCTTATTCTGGCGGGCGTAGTCAACCCAGGTTTTCAATTCCTCTTTGCTGATCGTTGATCCTGTTGGATTGTTGGGAAAACACAGATAAATGAGATCGACCGGCTGGTGAGGAAGTGAGGGAACAAAATTGTTTTCACGGGTGGACTCAAGATATACCACTCCTTCATAACGACCATCAGAAAACGAGCCGGTGCGGCCAGCCATGACGTTGGTGTCTAGATACACCGGATAGACAGGGTCTGGAATGGCGATGACACTATCAGGACTGAAAAGCTCCTGAAAGTTGCCGGTATCGCATTTGGCGCCATCGGAAACAAAAATTTCAGCGCTGCTTATATCTGCCCCGCGGGCCTTGAAATCAGCGGTGGCGATAGCTTTTCTTAAAAAATCATAGCCTTGTTCCGGCCCATAGCCACGGAATCCTTCCTCACCGGCCATTTCGTCTACTGCCTTATGGAATGCCTCAATACAAGCTGGGGGGAGGGGTTTGGTTACATCACCGATGCCGAGTTTAATGATCGTTTTATCCGGGTTATCTTCCTGGTACCGGCTCACCCTTTTGGCAATATCGGAGAAGAGATAGGAGGCTTGAAGTTTATTGAAGTGTTCGTTGATTTTAATCATTTCGTAGACCTTATCGTGAAAAATTTGGCCCTTAGCTCATCGACGGGCCCTCGAAAAACTCATGATGATGATTACAGATATGAGCGTATCGGTTATCAGATCATCTAGAAGGAAGTCAAGTATAATTGAATCCCCTCTGATGTCAACAATCTGAAGTGTAAAGATAAACCCGCTCTAAACTGAGAGGAGCTCGTGAACAGTCCATCATTTAAAACCATCCATAGAAGTGACTACCAGCCTCCTGAATTCCTGGTCGACTCTATTGACCTGCTGTTTCGGCTGGACGAGCAGTGTACTAGAGTTACCGCCAGGTCACAGGTAAAGCGAAACCAGTCAGCAGCAAATAATAACCCAGATTTAGTACTCTACGGCACAAATCTTGAGCTGCTCAAGGTTTCGTTGGACGGTGAGGAGATCGACAGTGGCCGTCTGGTCGTTACTGAAAATGAACTGCAAATCCTGGAAGTTCCCGACAGTTTTAGACTGGAGATAATTACGACCGTAAATCCGCAGGAAAATACCAGCTTGAGCGGGCTCTACCTGTCATCTTCAATATTCTGCACCCAGTGCGAAGCAGAAGGTTTTAGAAGAATAACCTATTATCCGGACCGCCCCGATGTGCTCGCCCGATTCAGTACCAGGATTGAAGCAGATCAGCAAAAGTACCCGGTATTGCTCTCCAATGGAAATCTGGAGGAAGAAGGGAAACTCGAAAATGGCTTTCACTTTGCTCAATGGCGGGATCCCTTTCCCAAACCCAGCTATCTTTTTGCCCTGGTGGCCGGAGATCTGGTTGTCGAACGGGACAATTTCGTTACTAAATCCGGTAAACCAGTTGATCTCTTTATTTATACTGAACCCCGAAACCAGGGGACCTGCGGACATGCAATGAAGTCCCTGAAGAAATCGATGAAATGGGATGAAGAGATATTTGGGCTCGAATACGATCTCGGCTGTTACATGATAGTAGCGGTAGATGATTTCAATATGGGCGCCATGGAGAACAAGGGCCTCAATGTCTTTAATTCCAAGTATGTTTTGGCCTCTCCTGAAACTGCAACAGACCAGGATTATCTCAACATCGAAGGGGTGATTGGTCACGAGTATTTCCACAATTGGACCGGCAATCGCGTTACCTGCCGGGACTGGTTTCAGTTGAGCCTCAAAGAGGGTTTGACAGTTTTCAGGGACCAGGAATTCTCGGCCGATATGAACTCTCGTGCAGTCCAGAGAATCAAGGATGTCCGGGTGCTCAGACAGTATCAGTTCCGAGAGGATGAGGGACCGATGGCCCACCCGGTTCGACCTGACACTTATATGGAGATCAACAATTTCTACACGGTCACTGTGTACAACAAAGGCGCTGAAGTCGTGCGGATGATCCATACCCTGATTGGGACCGAAAATTTCAGAAAGGGAATGGACCTCTATTTTGAGCGACATGACGGTCAAGCGGTTACCTGTGACGATTTTGTGGCTGCCATGGCTGATGCCTCCGGCCGAGACCTGGAGCAATTTAAAAGGTGGTATTCGCAGGCAGGCACTCCCGAGCTGACCATGACTGAGACCTGGACGGCGGCTGGGCAGTTTACCTTGACTTTAAGCCAGCAGACGGCCGAAACTCCTGGCCAGCCAGACAAGTTCCCATTTCATATTCCAGTACTCATAGGACTCCTCGACCCTGAAGGAGACGATATGGTGAAGCAGCTTGCCAGCGAATATGAAATAAGAGGGGATTCAATCCTCTTGGAACTCACTGAGGAGAAACAGACCTACCAGTTTACCGGACTGCAATGTCGGCCAACGGTTTCGCTGCTGCGCTCCTTTTCGGCACCGGTCAAGCTCAAGAAGCCACACGACCATGAAGCCACCACTCTGCTGATGGCCTGCGACAGCGATCTTTTCAATCGCTGGGATGCTGCTTTTTCTCTCAGTCAGTCTCTCATTATCGATCTTGTTGATAAGGTTTCAGCAGGGGCAGAGATGAACATCGACAACGAGTTCGTAGAGGCTGCAGGAACAGTTTTGAACAGTCAATCTGGTGATGATGCGCTCACCGCATTGGCCCTGCAATTGCCAGAAGAAGCTTTTCTGGCCATGTCACTCTCCGACGTTGATCCCGATCGCCTCCATGGCGTGCGCTCTTTTGTGAAACAAGAACTCGCCGATCGACTGAGTGATCAATTTCTGCACTGCTATAAAGAAAAAACAGATGACTCTGGTTACTCGATAAGCCCGGAGGCCATTGGAGCCAGAAGTCTAAAGAACATCTGTCTCGATTACCTGCTCAGTGCCCGGCAGGTTGATGAGAAAATGATTTCACTTGCCGAAAATCAATATTACCAGGCCTCCAATATGACCGACCAGATTGCGGTCCTGGCAACCATGGCTCACCTCACCACCGAGAGCCGGCAACAATTGTTCAGAGATTTTGAGGATAAATGGAAGAATCATCCATTGGTAATGGACAAGTGGTTTGCCATGCAGGCACTTTCGAACGCCGGCGACACCTTCGACAAAGTAATTCAGCTTCTCGATCACCCCGCATTTTCGATCAAAAACCCTAACAAGGTGAGGGCCCTGGTCGGAGCATTTTGTCAGAATCATTTGCATTTTCATCACCTGAGCGGCAGGGGATATGAATTCCTGGTTGATATCATCCTGAAGCTGGATGCTATCAATCCACAGATAGCTGCGCGGATGACCACCCCTTTGATTTCCTGGAAACGCTATGAAAAAAGAAGGCAGGACAAGATGATCGAGAGCCTGCAGCGGATCAGAAAGATGAAACTGTCCCGCGATGTCTACGAGATCGTCGACCGGGGCTTGAGGGATAGTTGATATTCTGGGCGCTGAGCACTCAGCGTTTGTGACAGAACAGACACCTGAATGGATCGGGGTGAGTGTCGGGCAGTGGCAGCTCTCCTTCCTGATTGTGGCATTGCACACACAATTTGTCCGCCTCTTTTTTGCTTTCTATCTGATGAAATGGTTGATGCACGTCATCAGTGGGAAGACGGGAGGTGGTCTCCTCGGGGGCCAGATATAGAAAGACGAGCAGCCCGATGCAGGCCGCGACGAATAAGCCATTGAGCCAGATCTTTCGTGAATGAGTGGGGTTCTTCATTCGGGTATCCCCTGTCTTTGCTTGCTGTCAAGCCATTTCAAATTTGTCAAAACCGATGATCCTGGTGCGCAGCAGAAGGCCACTGAGCTCTGACAACACCAGTGAGAGAAGTCGTGAGCGACCGGCAGTTTTTCTCAATGTTTGATGTTTACGATGTTTAGAGATGATTCGTTCTATGCCCTCCGGCACATGAGAATCATCTATGATCTTCGAGGCAACGGCTTCAGCCGAGACTATTGCCGGGTTTATGCCTTCGCCGGTCAGCGGTGAGGCGAGTCCAGCTGCATCACCGATAAGAAAACGTGGGCCGAAGGACCAGCCACGATAATCGATGTTTATTTTATCAGCCTCAAACCGGGCACCGATCAGCTCAATTCCCTGGTCGTCCAGCCATTCGTCCAGTCGCTTTTTGAGCTGGTGGGGTGGAATGCTGCTGTCACCTAGATAGGCGCCCACCGAAGCACAATGACGATGGGGAAAGACCCAGCTGTAGCCGCTGCCGAAAATGTCTGCATTGAAATTCCAGACCATGTCGTCTCCGCCGCCAGAAACCAGATAGTGAATACCTATCCCGCACTCCGGAGCGGATTCATCAATTCCAAGGAATTTTCTTACCTTCGAGCTGGACCCATCAGCTCCTACCAGAAAGTCGTAGTGCACCTCATATGAACGACCTCCGACAGTGTAGCGAACCCGGTCTTCAAGGATAACCTCGGCCCTGCCACCTAAAATTATTTCAGCACCGCGGTCTGTGGCACGCTCAGCCATATATAACCCTAGTTCAGACCTGTTGACGGTGGCGATCAGAGGCTCTGAACTGCAAACCAAAATGTTTTGATACCTGGTTCTCACTTTTTGTGAGGAAAACTTTTTCTGAATAAGAGTATCAGGCAGAGAGTTTATTAGACCGCCCCAGGTAATGCCGCCGGCACATACCTTTCTGCCTATTTTTTTATTTCTCTCCAGCACCAGGACGTGAACCCCGTTGCCTGCCAGCAGTGAGGCACATCGCAGCCCCCCAGGACCGGCTCCGATTATGACAGCATCGTACTTCATAATTTCATGGATGTGTTACGCAAAAAAAAACCTGGCCTTCAACCCGCTGGATGGGATAAAAGACCAGGTTCAAGGACCGTGTAGAGCAGAAATTTATTCGCCAAGCAACAGACTTTTCATATATTCGCGGTTCATGCGGGCAATGTTTCTGATCGATATCCCTTTGGGACAGACTGCCTCACACTCCTTTTCGTTGGAACAGTAGCCAAATCCTTCCTTGTCCATCTGGGCTACCATTGATCGTGCTCTTTCCTTGCGCTCGGGATGGCCCTGGGGCAGCAAACTCAGCTGGGAGATTTTTGCCCCGGTAAAAAGCATCGCCGCACCATTGGGACAACTCGCAACGCAGGCTCCGCAGCCAATGCAGGCGGCAGCGTCCATCGCCAGTTCGGCCGTTTCTGTGCCGATGGGGATGGAGTTTCCGTCGACCGTCCCACCAGTGTTAACCGATACATAGCCGCCGGCTTGAATAATTCGGTCCAGTGCTGAACGATCAACCAGCAGGTCTTTTTTGATCGGAAATGCCAGCGACCTGAAAGGTTCTATAACGATCGTGTCCCCGCTCTTGAATTTACGCATATGCAGCTGACACAGGGTCGTTTCCCTGTCCGGTCCGTGGGCAACCCCATCTACTACAGCTCCGCACATCCCGCAGATGCCCTCTCGGCAGTCATGATCAAAGGCCACCGGATCTTTTCCTTCCCGAGTCAACTGTTCGTTGAGTACGTCAACCATCTCTAGAAAAGACATGTCGGTGGAAATATCCCTGAGGATATAGGTCTCAAAATCACCAAGAGAATCGCTGTTCTTCTGGCGCCAGATTTTCAATGTAAGGTCTATGGTGCTCATCATATTGTTTCCTGAAAGTCTTGGTCTGAATCAGCTATTTGTAGCTTCTCTGGGACGGAGTTACATTTTCAAAGACAAGTGATTCCTTGTGCATTTCAGGAGCCTGGTCATCTCCCTTGTACTCCCACACGCTGACATGGGAGTAGTTGTCGTCGTCTCTGAGCGCTTCGCTTTCCTCGGTCTGGCTTTCCTCTCGCAGGTGACATCCGCAAGATTCCTCCCGAGCCAGCGCATCTCTTATCATAAATTCGCCAAACTCAAGAAAGTCGGCAACTCTGCCTGCTTTTTCTATCGATTGGTTGAGATCGTCAGCCGCGCCGGGAACATAGACAGAACTCCAGAATTTATCTTTGATCTTGGGAAGCTCTTCGAGGGCTTGCTCCAGCTCCTGTCGATTTCTTGCCATGCCGCAATTGTCCCAAAGCAGCCGGCCCAGCTCTTTGTGCACATCGTCCACGGTAACTTTTCCCTGGGGGCCGTCACTGCTGTTTTGCAAAAGTTTTTGCAGCCGATCATCGACTTCATTTTCGACCTCTTTGAAGGCCGGGTCCGAGGTGTTAACCGGGCTGATGGTTTCTGCACCAAAATACTGGCCGATCGAGGTGCTGATGACGAAATATCCGTCCGCAAGCCCCTGCATCAGAGCACTGGCACCAAGCCTGTTTGCTCCATGGTCTGAGAAGTTGCATTCGCCAAGAGCGAAGAGGCCGGGAATGGTGGTCATCAGATTGTAATCAACCCAGAGCCCACCCATGGTGTAGTGGACGGCAGGATAAATCATCATGGGCTCGACCATCGGATCTGAATCGGTAATCTTTTCGTACATCTGAAACAGATTACCGTATTTCCTCAGAATGACGTCTGCACCGTCACGTTTAATGGCGTCGCCGAAATCGAGGTAGACGGCGAGACCGGTAGAGCCGACTCCTTTGCCAAGGTCGCACTGTTCCTTGGCGTTTCTAGAGGCAACGTCTCTGGGCACAAGATTGCCGAAACTCGGGTATTTATTCTCCAGATAATAATCCCGATCCTCTTCCGGGATCTGGGATGCTGGACGTTTGTCATCTTTATTCTTTGGAACCCAGACCCGACCATCATTTCTTAAACTCTCACTCATCAAGGTCAGTTTCGACTGATAGTCGCCGTGTACCGGGATGCAGGTCGGGTGGATCTGAACGAAACTCGGATTGGCAAACGCTGCACCCCGCTTACAGGCTCGCCAGGCGGCGGTTACGTTAGAGGCCATTGCGTTGGTGGAGAGAAAATAAGCGTTGCCGTAGCCGCCGGTGCAGAGCAGGACAGCATCGGCACCATAAGATTCGATTTCACCGGTGATCATATTCCTGACCACTATGCCGCGAGCTTTGCCATCGACAACGACCACGTCCATCATTTCACGTCTGTTGTACATGGTGACGCCACCGCTGTTAATCTGTCTGGACAAAGCGCTGTAGGCACCGAGCAGAAGCTGCTGACCGGTCTGCCCCCTGGCGTAAAACGTCCTGGATACCTGGGCACCGCCAAAGGAACGGTTGGCCAGTGTGCCTCCATATTCCCGGGCAAATGGAACGCCCTGAGCGACACATTGATCGATGATTTCGGTGGAGACCTGGGCTAGCCTGTAGACATTTGCTTCACGGGCTCTGAAATCTCCCCCTTTGATGGTGTCGTAGAAGAGCCGAAAGACAGAGTCGCCGTCGTTCTGATAATTTTTTGCAGCGTTGATGCCTCCCTGAGCAGCAATTGAATGGGCCCGCCTAGGACTGTCATGCAGGCAGAAAGCATCGACCTTATAGCCAAGTTCTGAAAGAGTTGCTGCCGCAGAAGCTCCAGCCAGACCTGTGCCTACAACGATGACACGGAATTTGCGTCGATTTGCAGGATTGACAAGTTTGCTCTCAAAACGATGGCTATCCCATTTCTCTGCAAGGGGGCCTGATGGAATGCGCGAATTCAGTTCCATTTTTCAACCTTTATTGTTTTGACTACTTAGTTTGAATCTTTAACTTTCAAATGGTGAATCTTAATACCCTGCACCGCCACCAGTCATGAAATAGATCGGGATGCCGCCGAAAATGACAAGAAATAACGCGTTTGAATCTTTAACTTTCAAATGGTGAACCTTAATACCCTGCACCGCCACCAGTCATGAAATAGATCGGAATGCCGCCGAAAATGACAAGAAATAACGCAGGAACGGCGATGGTCAGTGCTGAAATAAGAGTGTTGTAGCGTGGATGGTTAATGCCGAAGGTCTGCAGCATACTCCAGAATCCATGATTGAGATGGACCGCCAGAGCGATAAATGAAAGTATATAAAAGAGACTGTAGAAAAAGCCGCTGAGGTAATCCTGGACCAGTATGCTTATTTTTACATCTTCCGGTTTAGCAATGCCGAATCCGAAGACATGAATGATAAGAAAAAGAAAAATCAGGGCCCCGGTGTAGGGCATGGTCCTGGAAGCGAATGTGTTTTCGACCACCCGTGACTGGACGTTGTAGCGTGAGGAGGTTTTCCTCTTCTCAAAGAACAGCAGCAGACCTACGCCTATATGGGCAACGAAGATGAACAACAGGCCTAGACCGAAAATAAGCACCAGCACAGGAAAGCCGTGAAGAGCATCGGCATAGATTTGAAAATATTTGCTGCCCATGTATATTGCAGCGTTGCCGAAGGCATGGATGGCCAGAAATGAGAGAAGCAGAAATCCAGAAGTAGCCATCACCAGTTTTTTGCCGATTGACGTCTTGATAAAGGAAACAAACCACATGATCGAGCACCTCTTCAGTTTATATAAGGAACTAAGAAAGACACATTTTTATCTATTAGAGGTAAAAAGAAAAGGTTTCTTTTTCAAACACTTATAAAATTATTTGATGGCAAGAATCAGCCCTGCTAAACAAGCAATCACTTTCTCGAGCGCATATGGTTTCCTATCGATTCAATACTATAATTTTTGATCTGGACGGCACCCTTGTCGATTCATTGCACGATATTGCCGAAGCGGCAAATTCCGC
>NODE-691-length-11756-cov-5.04504_pt1 | contig 11756 bp, 8 predicted proteins | sample MGYA00139097_ERZ477577 | MGnify/ENA metagenome assembly ERZ477577 | reverse complement strand
AAAGATTTTATCAGAAAATAGTGGGGGTACGTCCTAAAGTACTTTTTGTGACAATTTATTCTAGGAGATGAGCCTTACCTATGACAATAAGATAGTTGATATCGGGATTTTTATCTTAACTTGATGAAAAGAAAATGAAACGATGAAACTACCCTACCTTCCCTATGACTCCTGGCAAGAAACTCGAATTACCCTTCATTTGATCTTTCAAATTATTGGTAAAATAAGACTTGCTTCTACGCCTAGAAAAAATCATTGGTGGTATATTACAGAATATGTAAGTCCACTTGGTTTTACCACGGGAGCAATACCTCTAGCAGATGGTTTTAACTCTTTTGAAATAGTCCTTAACATTCATAAAAAAGCAGTTCAACTTATTCATAGTAATGGGGAATTAGAAACCATTCCCTTAAAAGAAGGGTATTCTATCAGTTCTTTTTTCAAGGACATCATGGGTATTTTAAACCGTTGGGAGATATATCCTAAATTCGTTAAAAAACCAATGGATATGGGTATTGATAAGTCTTTTACAGAAATCACCGAATACCATCATTACGACTGGGATGCTATAGCCCTATTTTGGCAAATGATGTCTTGGGTTGATGGCGTTTTTAAAGAATTTAGCGGGAGGTTTTATGGCAAGACATGTCCTGTTCACCTTTATTGGCATCATATGGATCTGGCTGTTACCAGATTCTCTGGAAAAATGGCTCCCCCTATGGACTCAAAAGCCCGGATTTCTGATAAAGATGCCTATTCCCATGAAGTAATCAGTTTTGGTTTTTGGATAGGAGATGATAATCTTCCCGAACCTGCTTTTTACTCCTATACAGCTCCTTCCCCACCCTCTCTGGATCAAGAAGAAATATTACCAAAAGAAGCGTTTTGGATGGATGCCAATGGCAGTCCTATGGCTATTCTTAAATACAAGGATCTATTAGATTACCCCGCCCCCAGGGAGGTCTTACTAGCCTTTCTTGAAAGCGCCTATCAGGGAGGAGCAAAAAATGCCGGATGGGATATTGAGTCGCTTACCGTAATTCCTTTAGAAAAATTATAATTAAGAGAATCGTCTAAAGAAAAAACCGGGACCTTTTTGGATCCCGGTTATCTTATTTTTTTGCCTCATTTTAGGCTCTCTGCCTCTTAAAAGATTTTTACCACGCACCTAAAAGCATTCGCATACTGGAACCTACTACTTCTACACCCCCGTCATTGGCTCTAAAATCGTCCCAGGCTTTTTGGCGGGCTGTCAGAGCAGCTCCACTAAGTAGTTTATTAGGACCTCCCATGGCTGCCTTCATATCTTTAAACCCAATAATCACCCATCTATTGAACTTACCTGTACCCTGACCTACAATAGTATTTCCCATATTCACCAAAACGCCCGGAGGATTATGCTTGGAATGGAATTTATTGTACTCAGCGTCAAAAGCTTCAGTATCCTTTACATCCAATAAATAGATCCGTTGTGCCGGATAGCGAACGTTGGAGTCGGTATCTCCATAAAGGGCTAAATGTCTTCCCATAGACGAACCTGAACCCTCTTTTATGTGCTGGTTAAGTCTAGTTAGAAATAAGGCGAATTTATCGTCCCCTCCTCCATACATATTGCCCACATCTTCCTGTGTTCCAAGAAAAACAAGCATATGAGTTGCTTTGTTATTACCATCTTTAAAATGGTTCTCAAACAGCCGTACAAAAACTCCTTCCGGCTTATTTTCGGAATAATAATCGTCTACCAGTTTAAAAACGGTGGCCTCATTTTCAGGCTCAACGACAAAACTATAATTGGTGTAATAGTTCTCTTGTGCACTCCCTATTAAAACGAATAGAAATGCAATTGTAAAAATGATTTTTTTCATAATGAATTGGTTTAGGTTATAATTCTTTTAAGATAATAATTATTAGTGAGTTACAGCTGTTTTAATGCTTTTAATTCAATTACTATTTATTTGTATTTTTAGTCTTACATTTTTAAAATTTCCAGAAATAATTATTCTAATCCTACCTTAAGAACATCTTTAAAATGGTATTAAATTATTTAGAAAACGCAACGCAGCAGTTTAAGTACTATAAATCTCTTGGGGACGCACCTTTGAGCAGCTAGAAGAAATAGATTTATTTTGGCAGCCTAATCCTACATCCAATTCTATAGCCGTCATTGTGAATCATCTTTGGGGAAATATGAAATCAAGATGGACAGACTTTCTGACTTCAGATGGAGAAAAAGAGTGGCGCAACAGAGACCTGGAATTTAAAGAGGTTATTAAATCAAAAGAGGAACTACTACAGAAATGGGAAGCGGGATGGAAATGTCTTTTTAAAGCACTCGAGATAATAGATCAGGGAAATTTTAATACTACCATTTATATTCGAAATGAGGCATACACTCCACTTGAAGCCATTAATCGTCAGCTGGCACATTATGCCTATCATGTAGGTCAGCTGGTCTATATTGGAAAATTAGTTAAAGAAACCTCATGGAAAAGCCTAAGCATCCTCATTGGGAAATCTTCAGACTTTAATAAAACAAAATTCTCTAAAGGGAAACACTGATAAAACTTCTTCCTTTAATTTAATTAGGTTCTTCTCCTTCTAAATACCTCAATTTAATAAATAAGTATAACCATGAGATTTAAATTACAAGCCTAATTAAGTAAATGAATCAAATGGCTTCTTTTCGGACAAAATCAGATTAGGATGATTTTTTAAACCTTGTTATCTTTAAGAAATACTTTTTCTTTTTGAAACCCAAAGCATGAAGTACAAAATTGCTATTGCCTTTATTCTTACCGTCCTAGTGGGGCTCTTATATGCTCATAAAAATGGATGGCTTTATACCCCCGGTTCGGAAGAAGAAAATCTCATTCCTGAAATAGTCGATTATAATTTTCATATAAAACCAATTCTTTCAGACAATTGTTATACCTGTCATGGGCCGGATGCCAATAAAAGAAAGGCCGGTTTGAGGTTAGATATGGAAGTCGCAGCCTTTGGAGAACTTCCCGAAAGCCCAGGTAATTTTGCCATTGTACCCGGAAAGCCTAACAAAAGTGCCTTATACCAACACATTATTTCTGTTAATCCGGACGAGTTAATGCCTCCACCGGATTCTAAATTGGCCTTAAGTAATCATGAAAAAAAACTCATCAAAAAATGGATTGAACAAGGCGGGAATTTTGAAAAACATTGGGCCTATATTTCCCCTTACAAAAAGGAGCTTCCTTCCATTGAAAATCAAAATTGGACTCAAAATGAGATCGACTATTTTATACTTCAAAAAATTGAAGAAAATAAATTATCCCCTTCCCCGAAGGCTTCGACAGCCAAACTAATAAGAAGAATAAGCCTGGACCTTACCGGCCTTCCTCCTCAAAAAAATCAGGTTAAGGCCTGGATGAAATTAGATTCTATTACTTTAATAGACAAAGTCATTGAAGATCTTATGGCTACCTCCGCTTACGGAGAACGTATGACACAATCCTGGTTGGATGTAGCGCGGTATGCTGACTCTCACGGATACCAAGATGATAGCTATAGAACGATGTGGCCCTGGCGAGATTGGGTAATTCATGCCTTTAATAAAAACATGCCTTATGATGAATTTTTAACCTGGCAACTGGCCGGAGATCTGCTTCCCGATGCTACCCTTGAGCAAACTTTGGCTACCGGTTTTAATAGAAATCACCCTATTACACAAGAAGGCGGTGTTATTCAAGAAGAATATCGAACGAATTATGTACTGGACAGAACCAATACCCTCGGCAAAGGTATTTTAGGTATTACCTTGGAATGCGCCCGCTGCCATGATCATAAGTATGATGCCATTTCTCAGGCAGATTATTTTAGTCTTTTTGCGTTTTTTAATCAAGTTGATGAAAAAGGACTTCAGATGGATGCGGTACAAGCAGCCAAGGAAAAATTCTATGCCGACCCTCCATATATTGAAATTACGGATAAAGAAGTAAAGGACGTGCTACATTTTGTCAATCTAGGTGCCGAAAAGGAAGTAAAAGTCATGGTGATGGACGATAAGTCCCCAAAAACTACCTTCGTTTTAAATCGGGGAGAATACGATAGTCCAACAGACACTGTTCCCTTTTCAACCCCCTCAGCCATATTTCCTTTTTCAAAGGAATTACCAAGCAACAGACTTGGCCTTGCTCAATGGATAACGGACAAAAACAATCCATTAACAGCCCGGGTTTTTGTCAATAGAATGTGGGCCATGTTATTCGGCAAGGGTTTGGTAGAAACCGTAGAAGACTTTGGAGTACAAGGAAGTTTACCTACCCACCCGGCCCTATTGGATTATCTGGCTGCTGACTTTATGGAAAACAATTGGGATATACAGGATTTGTTAAAAAAGATAATGCTTTCAGCAACATACCAGCAAGAATCGGAATTGACTCCTATCTTGAAAATAAAGGATCCCGAAAATAAGCTTTTAGCCAGAGCTTCTCGTTTTCGAATGAGCGGGGAGATGATCCGAGATTACGTTTTAGCTACTAGTGGTTTACTTAACCGTGAAGTTGGAGGCGTCAGTGTTAAGCCATACCAGCCGCCTGGCCTTTGGGAGGAAACAAATGCCGGTGGAAACAGAGGGATTCTAACCAAATATGTGCCTGATGAGGGCGATAAATTATATCGCAGATCTCTTTATACCTTTTGGAAACGTACTTTACCCCCTGCCAATATGACTATTTTTGATGCCCCTACCAGAGATTTTTGTGAAGTAAGGCGCCAAAAGACAAATACCCCCTTACAGGCATTGGCACTACAGAACGACGTGCAAATGTTAGAAGCAGCTAGAGTATTGGCCGAAAACACCCTTAAACAAAATCAAACTGATGACAACTTAGTAAAAGAGGTTTTCAAGACTATTTTGGTACGTAACCCAGAACCTAAAGAGCTTGAAATATTAGAAAATTATTATTTAGATGCCTGGTCTTTATATAAAGAGAATATAACAGAAGCTGAACTCTTATTAAATGTAGGTAACTATCCAAAGCCTACAAGCAATCTGACCAAAACGGCGGCATTAATGCTAACCGCTCAGGTCATTTATAATTTGGACGAAACTATTACAAAAGAGTAAATATGAAAGGATCAAATTCAAAGGAAGAAAATCCATTAAAAGTTAATCGCCGTCATTTTTTTTCTCAGCTTAGTGTGGGGATTGGATCTATCGCTTTAGGCTCCTTATTAATCCCTGATCTATTTAAAGGTGGCGGCATAGAAACGACAGACCTCTCTAAACTTGGTATACCTCATTTTGCTCCCAAGGCAAAAAGAATTATATATCTCTTCCAGGCCGGGGCACCCTCTCAGTTTGAAACTTTTGATCATAAACCCACCCTAAGAAAACGCATGGGGGAAGACTTGCCAGAGTCTATTAGAAATGGGCAACGCCTCACGGGCATGACTTCCGGGCAGGATAAATTCCCCTTAATGCCTCCTGCTATTGGCTTTCAGCAACACGGCAAAAGCGGACAGTGGATCAGCGATTACTTTCCTCATATTGCTAAAATAGCCGATGATATCTGTATTGTTAAAAGCCTTCATACCGAAGCTATAAATCATGACCCGGCTATTACCTTTTTTCAAACCGGGAGTCAGATTTCCGGGAGACCTAGCATGGGTTCCTGGTTAAGTTACGGCCTCGGTAGTGAAAATAAAAACCTTCCTTCTTTTGTTGTGCTAACTTCCAGAGGGAAAGGAAATAGTCAAGGTTTGTATTCCAAACTTTGGTCCAGTGGTTTTCTAGATTCGAAACATCAGGGGGTTTTGTTGCGCTCCGGAAAAGATCCTGTATTGTATTTAAACGACCCGGATGGAATTACTAGATCCGAAAAGAGACATTTATTAGACCAGGTTTCTTCCTTAAATAAAATGCATCAGGTAGAAACCGGGGATGATGAGATTGAATCAAGAATCGCTCAATATGAAATGGCCTATCGAATGCAGATGTCGGTTCCGGATGTTATGGATATTTCTAAGGAACCCGAAGACATTATCAAATTATATGGAGAAGATTGTCAGGTTCCCGGCACCTACGCCGCAAATGCATTACAGGCAAGGCGACTGGCAGAAAATGGGGTGAGATTTATTCAATTATACCATCAAGGTTGGGATCAACACGGGAATTTACCCAATGAGATGGCAGGTCAGGCTATAGATGTAGACAAGGCCTCGGCTGCTTTAGTACTCGACTTAAAACAGCGTGGGATGTTAGAAGATACCCTGGTAATATGGGGAGGAGAATTTGGTAGAACAAATTACTGTCAAGGAAAATTTGACCCAACAAACTATGGTCGTGATCACCATCCCAGAGCCTTTAGTATCTGGATGGCCGGGGGAGGTGTTAAACCGGGTATTAGCTATGGAGAAACTGACGAATTTGGTTACAATATCATAAAAGACCCAGTTCATATCAATGACTTTCACGCTACGCTAATGTATGCGATGGGACTAGATCATGAACAACTAACATACAAATATCAGGGGAGACGTTTTAGACTTACGGATGTTGCGGGGAATGTTATTAATGACCTCTTAACCTAATTTATGGCAACAATTTCTCGTCCAACATGGTTTAACTACTTATTATTAGGCCTTTCTGTTTTTCTGATATTTTGTTTGGTCTTTAGTGCGTATATAGAATTGCCTCCTCTATTGAATTGGTTGGGGAAATTACATCCTTTAATCTTACATTTTCCTATTGTCTTATTATTGGGGTTGGCGCTACTAGCGTTGTTTAAAAAGCATATTCCTCCAGCCCTTTTTAGAATAACTGTTCTTTCTGTTTTACTGACCGCAATTTCCGGCTTTTTTCTAGCTTCTGAAATAACAGATAAAGGAGATTTATTGGTCAGACATCAATGGCTTGGTGGTGGTCTGGCAATTCTAAGCGCCTTATGGTATGCCTTTGAAGATGAGATCTCACAGAAAAAAATAATAAAAAACACCTTTCCCGGCCTCATTATTCTATTAGTATTAGGAACAGGTCATTATGGGGGTATGATAACTCATGGGGAAGATTTTCTAGATTTTCCAAAAATGACAAGCTATGGTAAGATTCCTGAAAATCCAATGGTTTATCAAGATATTACCGCTAGAATTTTAGATCAAAATTGTGTGTCCTGCCATAATCCCAATAAGAAAAAAGGCGAACTCCTAATGACCAGTATTTCGGCTTTGCAAAAGGGAGGTAAGAGTGGTCCGGCAATTATTCCCAAGAATGCTGAAGAAAGTGAAATTATTCGCAGACTAAAGCTCCCAAAGGAAGATGAAGAGCATATGCCTCCTGAAGGCAAGAAACCGCTAAGTCAATTAGAAGTAGATATTCTGGAGCAATGGATTACATATGGAGCTTCAGATACATTACAATTGTATGATTTAAATGAAGCAGAACCTTTAGCTGTTTTAATCAGGGAGTTTATGGCTCCCGATGCGGCTTCTAAATGGGCTAATTTTACGCCGGTGGCCGACAGTACCCTAGAGAGATTAGGTTCAGACTATCTTACAATAAATAGAATTTCAGATCAAAGTAATGCCTTGGCGGTGGATGCTTATTTACCTCCGGAATATGACTCAAAACAAATTCTAAAGCTTCAAACCGTTTCTAGTAACATTGTAGAGTTAGATTTAAGTCGATTACCCTTAGGAGAAGCCGAAATAAGCCTAATTGCTCAATGCAAAAATTTAGAATGGTTAGAACTAGATGGAACACCGGTAACAGATAGTCTATTGGACTCTTTAAGTGTTCTTAGTCAATTAAGATTCTTAAAAGTATACAGTACGGATATAACGGATAAAAGCATCCCATTTTTCAAAAAGCTAAAAAACCTGAAACAACTTTATTTATGGGACACAGGTTTAAGCAAAGAAGGATTAGAAAGTTTAGGTGAACTTACCCCCGGTTTATTTATTAATGAGGGGATAGAAGAGCCTTTAAAAGACTTTTTCATAAATACAGATTCCATTCCGACACAGCATAATTCTTCCTTAAAATAGAGGTATTCCTTTTTCAACCTTTACTAAATCGATATTGTAATCAATCAAGAACTTGGCTTGAGAATCTTAAATTGAAATATTGTACCTTAAAACATCATAAAATCTTTTAAATAAATAAGCTACATGACCATACCAATCAAAAACCACAAAACAGTAATCAGTCTTACAATATTCTTTTTAGTTTGCCTTTTAACAAGTTGCAATAAGGCAGCTGAAGTTGTAAGCAGCTCCCTGGAGCTAAATCAAAATGATAAAGCACCCTTGGCCGGCATATATAATATAGTTGCAGACAAGCCGGTAAAGGTCCGATTGTCAATTAATAATGGAAATCAGCCTATCATTGTTCCAGGCCTTGATGTCTATGCAGAGGAACATGAAAGCCTTGTACTTGGATTAGGACCCAACGAGACTCACGAGGTAATAGCTGTGTTAATAGATGAACAAGGAAACGAAACTATTTTACCTCCAAAACAAATTACCACTCCGGCTCTTCCTGACGATTTCCCCAAACTCAATTTAACAATGGAAGCTTCTGAAAAATTGGAGCCAGGGATTACCATGTTCACCGTTTTTAAATGGCTTGATAAGTTTGAAGATGATCCGGATTGGGGATATGCTATTGCGGTAGATGATAAAGGGCAAGTTATTTGGTATCTTAAAACCGATTATTTCATTGATGAGGTAAGGCGACTTAAAAACGGAAATCTCTTTTTTGGAGGTAGTGTAGATGGACGCGTCTATGAGATAGATATGCTTGGTAATGTTATTAATGAGTGGCATTCTGCCGGTGCCGTTGTGGGAGAAGTTGCAGAAGCTAGTATTCCTGTAGATACGGATGTTTTTCATCATGAAGTTAGAGAATTAGATTCTGGAAATTTTTTAAGTCTTGGCCTAGAAGTCATTTCTCTGGAAGATTTCCCTGCGGCATATCCCCCTTCTAAAAAAAGGGCGGCAGCAGATGTCGCTTCAGATGTCATAATAGAATTCGACAAAAAGGGTAATACAATTCACAAATGGTCGGTCTCCGATATTCTAGATATCAAAAGATTAGGAGCCGGTTCTCTTACCCGCGGGTTTTATGAAGATGTATATAAGGACAAATATGATTCAGTCCCATTTGATATCACTCATTCCAATGCTCTTTATTATTCAGAAGCAGAGGATGCGGCTTATGTATCTTCCAATTACCAATGTGTAATATATAAGGTGGACATGGAAACGGGCAAACTGAAATGGATAATTGGAGATCCCACGGGTTGGGAAAAGCCGTGGTCTGAGAAACTCTTAAAACCGGAAGGAGAGTTTACTTATCCTTACCATCAACATGGATTAGAAATTACTCCCCAGGGAACACTTCTACTTTTTGATAATGGAGGTTCCAGGCACCTCCCTCCCAATAAGCCGATGCCGGCAGAAGAAAGGTTTAGTCGTGCAGTAGAATATAAAGTGAACGAGGCAGCAGGAACGGTGGAAGAATTATGGAGTTATGGACCACAGTATGAAAGATTTGTTTCTCCCTTTATTTCAGATGCAGACTATCTTCCGGAAACTGGCCATATTCTTATTACAGATGGAGGCAGAATAAAGGGAGAAGATGGAGAGCCTCTCGCTACTTTTGGTGGCCGTAACTGGGCACGTATCTTTGAAGTGACTAAAGAAGATAAAAGCAGAAAACTATGGGAAATAACCATAGAAGATCCTGAAGTAGGGCTTTCAGTTTATCGTGCGGAACGATTTAAAAGTTTATATCCACACCTAGATATCCCCTGATAACAAAGTGGTAATTCGAATTATTTACTTTTTACAGGTTTTAATTCTTCAAAAAAGAAGTCATTGTTGGGCACATCAAAATCAAAACCTAAAACATTTAAGTTGTTGTCGGCATTCACTTTTATAGTTCCAAAACTAAACCAAGCTTGGGGTTCTAACCAGTTTATTTTCCAGACGTCATAATGCCAATGACTAAGTTCTGCCATAAGAAGGGGTGCATTGTCAAAAATCAATAAGAGTTTGTCATCTTTTTTTTCAATAAAAATTTTACCTACTAGTTTTGACTCATAAGATCCCACCATATCCTGAACGGCAATAGTTGGCTTGGTGTTTAAAACTCTCTTAGAAATTCGATCCGAAATACGAGTATCTTTAAGTTTATTTGCATCGACTCTTTTCAATTCCGTCTTTGACCAATCTTTAGTTTCTAAGCCCAACATCTTATCTAAGGCATAGTAAGTTGCTGCCATAATAGGGCTTTTTACGCCATTCGTTAGTACTACAACACCAATCTTTTCATCAGGGATTAAGGTGATTGCTGAAATCATACCATCATAACCTCCGGTATGTCCAACCTTTAATCTGCCATGATAATCACTTAAACCCCAACCTAAACCATAGGCATTAAAATGGCGATTGAAATCATTGGGTTTTGTATGATCTACCATTCTATTATTATGAGGAGTCCACACCATGTTTCTGGTGCTTTTGGAAAGTAGGGTATCCTTACCTAAGATCCCATTATCCATATTAAAAATCATCCATTTCGCCAGGTCGTTAACACTGCTAATCAGACCTCCTGTAGCCGCCACCTCATCCCAGTCAACCCATGGAATTTTATAATTACCCCCATCTTTTCGAGCATAAGGCTGAGCAAAATTTCCTTTTATATCTAGCTGCTCTATTGAACTTATGGATCTAGTCATTCCCAGTGGCAGTAGAATTTTTTCCTTTACATTTTCACTCCAGCCTTTCCCCGTAACGGTCTTTATAATTTCCCCGGCGGTAATATACATCAGGTTAGAATAGCCATAGCCTGCCCTGAAGTCATAGGCTTTTGGAACATATTGGATTCGTTTTATCATATCCTTGGAAGACAGCGTAGTTTTATACCAAATATTATCACCACTAAAAGTCCCTAGACCTACCCTATGACTAAGGATATCTCTAATAGTTGTATGATCACTAACCCAAGGATCGTAGAGTGCAAAATAAGGGAGGTATTTCTTTACGGGATCGTTCCAGTCTAATTTCCCCTCCTGTACCAACATACCTATAATGGCTGAAGTAAAAGCCTTTGAATTTGAGGCAATTGCATAAAGAGTGTTTTCATCTGGTTTCTGTTTTTTCTCCAGATCCATATAGCCGTAATTTCCTGAAAAAACCAATTTACCCTCTTTTACAATTCCTATAGAAGCACTAGGGAGATCCCATTCTGATACCATATTTTCAAAATATGTGTCCAGCTCTTTCCAGTCAACGGCGGTATTATCCTGAGCATGTATTTCTATCCCGGTATTACCGATTAAAAGAAAAATTAAATATACTGAGTTAAGGAAGGTTCTCATTCTATAATAGTTTAGAAGATGACAAATATGGGTTATGGTTTCTTTAAACTTTAAACCCCTTTTAAATATACAGTAAATCGAATAAAGAATTCCAGATCGATTTGGTATCCATGAAATTATTGGGAAAACTGAAATTCTGTAGAGGAAATTCTTTCTTTAGCCATCTTATCCAAGCAAGCTGTATTAAAAAGTTCTTGTCGTTAACAACCAAGGTTTCTATAACCTAAATCATCCGCTAGAATGCAGAATATATTGAGTTTCATTTATGATAATCTAGAAAGAAGGGTCAGTATATCTTGCGCAAATTTTAATTGGCCGTCTATTAAATTCAAATTAAGTGTCTAAATACAGTCCTTTTCTTATTTTAAATATCAAATCCTAAATAAAATCAGCACAATT
>NODE-690-length-11780-cov-5.92205_pt1 | contig 11780 bp, 11 predicted proteins | sample MGYA00139097_ERZ477577 | MGnify/ENA metagenome assembly ERZ477577 | reverse complement strand
GGGGGTGCCCCTGGAGATTTGTTTTTAAAAATCGAACTGGAGCCTCATGGCTCATATGAGCGTGATGGTGAAGATTTGATTCATCTAAAAAAAATAGCATACAGTGACGCCTGTCTTGGTGCAAAGGTAGAGATTGAAACCCTGGATCGGAAAAAATTCATGGTAACCGTTCCAGCAGGTACCAACGGTGACGCTCGATTGAGAATAAAAGGGCAAGGGCTTCCAAGTGGTCCTATCGGAGAGAGAGGGGATCTTTACGTGAAAGTCGGCGTGGTGATACCTGACCAACTGACAGAGGAACAACGTGGTGCCGTTGAAACGCTCAAAAAACTTGGTTTGTAGGGAGAGGTAGCAGGAACTGAATCAGCAATTTGTGCTGTTCACTGTTCCGGCTGCTTTCTCCATCCCGTGACACTATTTTACAGCCTTTCAAGTGCTCCGTCAGGAAGATAGAATACGAAAGTAACAGGCAAAGAAGAGTGAAACTGTCTTCCAGCCACCCTGGGCTTGCCAACCGGTCGTTGAACTTTTACCCCGGCTATAGAGATATCACTGATTTGATTTTTCTATTGTCTATCGCTCAACATATTAAAAATTCATTAATTATGAGAATTTTAATTTTTCTGTCTCTGTTTCTCCTTGACGTTTTTTTAGCCCCTAGAATTCAGGCTGCCCATGGGCTGAGCATAGACGGTGAGCTCAAATACCCCGAAAATTTTGAACAATTTGATTACACTTCTGGCAGTGCAGTAAAAGGTGGTGAACTCGTTCTCCATGATATTGGCAGTTTTGACAAGATGAATCCGTTTACCCTTAAGGGAACACCTCCATTTGGCCTCGAGCAATATTTATTTGAATCGCTTACCGTCTCAAGTCTTGATGAACCATTCGCACAATACGGCCTGATTGCAAGTGACATTGCCGTTGCAGATGACAAATTATCAGTCATCTTCACGATTGATGAAAAAGCACGGTTTTCAGACGGTCAGCCAGTCACTCCTGAGGATGTCAAATTTACCATAGACACCTTGAAGAGTGATGCTGTTCATCCATTTTACCCCAACTATTACAAAGATATCGACCGGGCTGAAATACTGGATGACAGCAGAGTCGTATTTCACTTCAGGCAGGTGAACAGAGAGTTACCCCTGATAGCAGGGCAGATCTCCGTCATGTCCCGATCCTTTTATCAGAAATATGGGTTTGATCCTGAAAAGATCATAATTCCCGTGGGCTCTGGTCCTTATACGGTAGAATCGTATAACCAAGGGAAATCAATTACTTACAGGAGAAATCCTGACTATTGGGCTATTGATCACCCAACAAGAAAGGGTATGTACAATTTCGATAAAATTGTCGTCAAGTATTACAAGGATCAAACGGTTGCTGTTGAAGCATTTAAAGCAGGTGAATTTGACTCGATGCAGGTAAATATTGCAAAACAGTGGGTTCGTGATATGGCCGGGCAGAAATTTGATAATAACCAGATCATTAAGAAAAAATTTGCGCACAGGAATAACGCAGGATTACAGGGATTTGTCATGAATGGCCGCCGGCCAGTCTTTTCAGACCGTATCGTTAGGAAAGCTGTCGGCATGGCTTTTGATTTTGCATGGGTCAATAAAAGTCTGTTTTATAGCCAATATAAAAGAAATAACTCATATTTCAGTAACTCATATCTCGCAGCAGAAGGTCTGCCGTCTGACGAAGAGCTGGTTTTGCTTGATCCTTACAGAGATATTTTGCCCGAGGAAGTTTTCATTAATCCAATGGGGGCGCATGATCTTGAAGGGAAGGAGGGGATAAGAGTCCAATTGCGTAATGCCGCAAAACTTCTTAAGGAACATGGCTGGATCTTAAAAGATGGCGTCCTCACCAACAAGGAAGGGGTCAGGCTCTCATTTGAAATTATATTGTCAAATCAGAGCTTTGAAAGAGTCATGGCCGCCTTTACAAAGAACCTTATGAAGATTGGTATCGAGGCACGCTATAGAACGATTGACCCTACATTATACGCAGACAGGATTAATAATTTTGATTTTGATATGTGCGTGTTTGTATATGGTCAATCGTTGTCACCTGGAAATGAACAGCGAAATTTCTGGCACTCCGATTCATCCTCTCAGAAGGGATCAAGAAACCTTGCCGGAATTAACAGTAAGGTCGTTGATTCTCTGGTGGACAAGGTAATCTATGCTGATAACCAGCATGAGTTAACAATAGCCTGCAAGGCTCTTGACCGGGTCCTCTGGTATGGCTACCACCTGGTTCCAAACTGGTATACAGACAATCACAGAGTTGTCTACCATAACAAGTTCCATATTCCTGAAAACATCCCAACGTACTACAATTACTCTCAATTCCAGATGACATGGTGGTCCAGGTGAAAACGGATTTTTCCTTCTGCCAAATAGGTTGTCTGAATTTTTCTCAAAAAATATGGCTGTATTTTACTTTGTATGTGAAGGCTAACTTATTGTTCTGAGGCAAAAAACCAAGAAAATTTTCTTGACGCTTCAAAATCATGTTGATAGAGTGCCGATAGATACTCCATTTAATGACTGGGTATCGGTTTTTAAAAGGGTCTGAGGTATCCTTTATTTTTTCCTGACAGGAGTATAACTACTGTCATATCGCCGGGAGGTTTGCAGCATGTCAGAACGTGTTCAAGGAAAAGTAAAATGGTTTAATGCGAGCAAAGGTTATGGATTTTTGGAGAGGCCCGATGGAGAAGCTGATGTCTTCGTCCATTTCAGCGCCATCCAGGGGGAAGGGTTCCGTAGTCTGGAAGAGGGTGAGCCTGTCGAGTTTACTGTTGCTCAAACCGACAAAGGCCTTCAGGCAGAAAATGTTGTAAAAATGAACTGAAAAATATTTAACAGCAAGATGTGTACTACCCCGTGAAGTCGTTAAGACCTCCCGGGGTTTTTTATTTAATCAACTACCATTTTCCCCAGATATAAAATGTAATGACACTCGATGAGTGAATTATTTTTAAAAACGCTGGCTCAGACCCAACATTTCGGGAAACTGCTGGGTTCATTATGCCTGGCCGGTGATGTCCTTTGCCTGAAAGGCGATCTCGGTGCAGGTAAAACGACGCTAACCCAATCTATTGCAAAGGGTCTTGGTGTCGATGCGGGTGAATATGTCACGAGCCCCACCTATGCTGTGTTTCATCAGTATGGTGGCAGATTGAAGCTCTACCATATGGACTTTTATCGTTTAAATAACAGTGACGATGTTCTTTCCATGGGACTTGATGAGTATTTCTATCTCGGTGGAGTCACCGTTATCGAATGGTTTCAGAAAGCGCTTGACATCATCCCACAGAATCATCTCCTGCTTGAGCTGGAATTTGTTAGTGAACAGAGTAGAAAGATACGATGTTCCAGCGATTCCGGTGACTGGAAGAAAAGAATCGAATTATTGATGGTTTCGTTTCCTCCCTGACTATTTTCATTCTTGATCCCTCATTTCATTTGTAATATCGCTCTTACGCAATGGTGTCGATTTGTTGCGTCAGATAGTCTTGTTGAAAGAGGCTTTTTGTGAGTGAGGAATCGAACTTTCAGCCAACCTTTTGCAGTAATAAATCAATACTTCCGGCGTGTTTTACAGTCATCTCAAATGAGCATAACCGCAGCCGCAATGAGAAGATACGTTCAATCATTGAAAATATCTTGTTTGACATTAGTGTGACTGGACCCGGATAATAATAATCGCCCAGAACCGGTACCCATAACTACGATAAAATACAACTATGAATAATGAAAAGATAGCATTTAACGATTGCTTTAAAACATATACCAGGGATCAGGATAAGGCTATTACGCCTGAGGAGACAATTGCACATTTTTACAAGAAAATTGAGCAATTTGACTGTAAAATTCTCAGTGAGGTCAAGAGAATAGATAATGGACGACTGGATATACCCGTCTACTTCAGTGTTTGTACCAATGAAGCTCGTGCGATGACCGGTACAAAAAAACAGATGGGCAAAGGTGCGTCCCCGATACAATCCAAAGCATCTGCCTGCATGGAACTTGCCGAACGATTTTCGTTTTTTTCTTTTAAATCTGACGACAGCAATTTTATCAGGGGCGATTATCGTCTTCTACGGGAGCAGAAACTCCCCGTTCTTGATCCGTCCTATCTCCTTAAGTCTGTCCATGATGAGACCATGAGCAGTGCACAGCTTGAGAGACTGTTGGATGGAATTCCAATGCAATGGACATGGGCGACCAATATTAACAAAGATCAGCAGGTGCTGATACCGTTTTCATGGTTTTATGCCATTAACGAATTCAACGGTCCTTCTGCTGGGAATACGTTGGAGGAAGCAGCTCTGCAGGGAATATCAGAAATTATAGAGCGGCATGTCTGCTCAAAGATCAACCGTTTCCAGCTTGAGACACCATTAATTGATCAGAAATCGATTACCGACCCGGTGGCATGTGAGCTCCTGGAAAAGTTCAACAAACACAATATAGAGCTCTATCTGAACGACTTCAGCCTGGATACTGGTGTTTGTACTGTGGGAGCACTTGCCATCGATCGTTCCACCTTCCCTGAGTTGAGTGAAATCGTTTTTACGGCTGGTACTACCCCTGGTCCTGACAAGGCAATTATCAGGGCAATTACTGAAGTGGCGCAACTCGCAGGAGATTTCAACTCTGAATCGAACTATGTGGCTTCGGGTTTGCCGAAACCACTATCGATGGACGAGGTTGCCTACATTACAGGGAGCAGGCAAACAATTACAACGTCAAAAATGGCAGAGCTTTCAGACGATAATATCAGGGTTGAAATTGAAAATTGTATGGAGGCACTCTCCAGGATTGGATTTGAGATTTTTATAATCAATGTCACTCACCCACAACTCGAAATTCCTGCCCTCTATACAATTATACCGGGTGCCCATTTTAGAGAGCGTTCAGTAAGAAAAGACGCAGGATTGTTTGCAGCAAAACTACTCAACGAACTTATTGAGGATTCTGAATTATTTGATAAAAAATTAGATCAAATGGAGGAACTTATCCCGGATTCATACTATCTTGCGTTTTACAGGGGGATCAGTTTCTTCAACAAAGGGGACTATGGTCAGGCAATCAGCCAGTTTGATGTTGCCCTTGCCCGGAACCCTGAAAGTGAAGACCTTCCTTATATCCTGTCTTACAAGGGGCATAGCCTGAAAGACCTTGGGCTGTTTGATGAGGCAATCTCTGTATTGCAGCAGGGATGTGAAGAAGACGCCGAGCGACCTGATCTGTATAATCTTTTAGGGTTCTGCTATTTTAAAAAGGAGAGTTACAAGGAGGCGATCAAACATTTTGAAAAAGCCGTTCACCTTAACCCAGCATCTGCGATGGATTATGCAAATTTAGGTGTTAATCACAACAGGCTTGGAAATAAAGATGAAGCCATCAGGTATTTTACCCTGGCGCTTACAATGGACCCAATGCTCCACTTTGCTCATGAACAGCTTCAGGAGTTGGTTGATCGTTAACGTTCACACATAAAACCCAGGATAAAACAGGATTATGCAGACGATAGGGAAATTATTCATTTCTGCAATTCTATTTCTTGTTATTATCTCAATAGTCGGGGGCTCTTATGCCAACTCAAATTCTTCCAGGACAGCTATTTTAAGAAAAAAGGCACAAAGCTACTATTGGGGAAGGGGAGTTACACAGGATTACGCCAGAGCACTCGAACTCTATGAGACTGCAGCTGCGCTTGGCGACCCACAGGCGAGTAATATTGCCGGTGGGATGTATTATACCGGGAAGGGGACCTTAACAAATCCTTACAAGGCGTTCAGGTATCTGGATTATGCAGCTGATCATGGGGAAACGACGCCGGACGCATCAATTGCCCTCGCATCCTTCTATCTGAAAGGGGAGATAGCACCACAGAACTATACCAAGGCCATCGGGTTATATCTGGATGCTGCTGACTCAGGCAATCCGAGGGCCCAGCTTGAACTCGGTTTTCTCTATTATATAGGTCAGGGAGTAGCACAGGATTTTTCAAAAGCGCACGAGTGGTTTCAAAAGGCCGCTTTAAACAACTATAATATGGCCCAATACAATCTCGGTATCATGTGGTATACCGGTAACAACGGCCTTAACAAAAGCAGTCTCATTGATGCATATGCCTGGATTAACATTGCCGCCTCAAATTTCTATCAGGATGCCTATGTCCTTCGAGATTATCTCAAATCTGCATTAACGCAGGATGAACTTCACCTGGCCCAGCAGAAATCAAAAGATCTATACGATCAGATCAGAAAAAACATGATGTCCACAACGGGTCGTCCCTAACCTCCGATATTTCCCCTTTTTTCCGATAGATTGCAGGAGCCACCGAGGATACAAATATCAGATGCCTTCTATGCAAACCATAAGAATAAAAAGTTCATCAACAGATACGTGACACATAGCAAAGAAATGGTTGATGATTTTTCAAACGACGTGAATAAATATGTCACGAAAAAAAATGCTTCATATGGTATGTATTTTCGGTTCTGAGAGAACGCTTTAAAAAAAGGGCAGATGATTTCAAAAGCACAGGTTTTCAGAGGTAAGAACCGATGCGAATAGCGATATTAGCGATTACTGATCAGGGACGGTTTACCGCAAACAGGATTCATTCTGCTTTACCCGGCTCAAAGCTGATACTATCTTCACGAGGCGTTAAAAAGAGTATCGAGGAAAGCTGGCATGATTATGATGGCATAATCTGCGTTATGGCTGCTGGCATTGTTGTCAGGTGTATTGCAAAATTATGCCAGAGTAAATTTGATGACCCGGCAATTGTCGTCGTTGACGAACAATGCCGTTTCGCGATCAGCCTCTTATCAGGACATATCGGAGGCGCTAACAGGATTGCACTGCTGCTGGAGGAACGTTGCGGTGCTCAGGCTATCGTAACAACCGGATCTGATGTCTCTGGACATACAGCAGTTGACCTCTGGGCCATTGACAATGGTCTTGCAATAGCAAACCCCAACGATCTTGCATCGGTATCTACAAAGCTTCTGAATAAAGGAATTCTTACAATATATCAGGATGAAAACTATCTGAAAGCTATTCCAGATGATTTCGAAATTACATTTCAGAAGAATAATGCTGACATAATCATTTCCGTGAAAAATGACATCGGCTCTGACTGTTTACACCTCGTGCCTCAAGTTCTGTTTATTGGTTTTGGCTGCAGGAGGGGAGCAACCGTTAAGGAGTTCCAGGATGCTTTAGATGATCTTGTTACTCATCATAATATTCACCTTGACGCAATTACGGGTGTTGCAAGTATTGATCTTAAAAATGATGAAGATGGACTGTTGAAAATTGCTAAAAAGTACGCTTGGCCTTTAAATTTCTTTACGAAAGAGCAGATAAATGCTATCTGCCCTTCAGTTCAGGAATCAAAAATCTATGAAAAGGTTGGTGTCTATGGCGTCTGTGAACCTGCTGCACTGCTTGCTGCTTCACAGGGGACTGATCCTGGCCGATTAATTATTGGAAAAATAAAATGGGAGAGAATCACAGCAGCGCTCGCTGCAAAGGCATCCTGTATGTTGTCGGTACCGGTCCAGGATCACTTGATTACATAACACCCGCTGCAAAAGAGACGATAGAACAATCAGATGTGATTGTTGGGTACAAAACATATCTGGATTTAATTGAACCGCTCATAAAGGACAAACCGGTTATTTCCTCAGCGATGATGCAGGAAGTTGATCGAGTAAAGAAAGCGCTTGATATTGCAGCCTCAGGGAAAAAGGTATCGCTTATTTCAGGCGGCGATCCGGGTATCTATGCGATGGCCGGACTCGTCTTCGAAATCGCCAAAAATCTGAATTATCAAACTGAAATTGAAGTTATTTCTGGTATTGCCGCACTTAACAGTTGTGCTGCAAGACTCGGTGCTCCCCTGATGCATGACTTCGCCTCAATCAGTTTGTCAGATCTTCTCACGCCCTGGGGGGTCATAGAAAAACGTTTAGAAGCCGCCGCATCCGCTGATTTTGTAATGGTTATATATAACCCTAAATCAAAAAAAAGGGATTGGCAGCTTGATTCAGCAGTCGATATAGTGAGAAGATTCAGAGAAAAAAACACACCGGTTGGAATCGTCAAATCATCGACAAGAGCTGATGAAAAAATAATTATCTCCACGCTTGATCGTTTAGATACCGCTGTCGTCGATATGCAATCAACGGTCATCTTCGGTAACTCAAAAAGTTATATCTGGAAGAATAAAATGGTGACCCCCAGGGGGTACCTGGACAAATATCATCTGTAAAAATGCGGATGAATATCTACTTTTTAAGACATGGAAAAACTGTCTCTGCAGGCACCTATACCGGTTCGACTGATGTTTCTCTGTCAGCTGATGGTATAGACCAAATTGTCAGTATATCTTTGTATCTGAGAGAAATTGAATTTGATTTTGTTTTTTGCAGTACCCTGGGGCGCTGCCGAAAATCATTTGAGCTGTTGGATATTCCTGTTCAGTGTTCTTTTGATGCAGCATTAAAAGAGATTAATTTTGGCCGCTGGGAACAGAGATCCTTCAATGATATTTACAGAGAAGATCAGAAAAACATGGAACGGTGGTTTCAGCTAAAGGAAAAATTTACCTTTCCTGAAGGTGATAATATCTTGGAATTTTCAACCCGTATTAAAGATTGGTTCGAGAAGTTAAAAATTGAAGGGTATAAGAGTGTTCTTATCGTTTCTCACGCAGGTGTCATCAAGCATGCAGTCACTCACCTGCTTGGTCTGCATATAAACCAGGCAGATCAGTTTGAAATCAGAGAAGGGCACGTCTCCTTACTATCTATTGACGATGATTTCACTGTTTTAAAATTTCTCAACAAAAATGGCTGAAAACGATGGCAAAAATTATTCTGGTCACCGGTGGTACGAGAAGCGGGAAGAGTTCTTTTGCGCTGCAGATTGCTGAGAAAATGGTGCCGCCGCACTGTTTTATTGCAACATGCCGCGTCTCAGATCAGGAGATGGCTGAGCGCGTAAAAAAACATCAAGATGAGCGCACTGAGAAAATTTGGAAGACTGTCGAAGAGGGCCTTGATCTCCGTTCTGCACTTAGAAGTAACCGCAACTATTCTTCTTATCTGCTTGATTGTGTGACTTTGTGGGTGAGTAATATTATGGAGCAGAATTATCAATCAGACACGTTCTGCGATGAGAGTGATCTTAAACGTGAAATTGATCAGTTGTTCAATTATCTGGGAACTATTGAAAGTACCGTAATTTTTGTAACCAATGAAGTGGGGATGGGGATTGTTCCCGAGAACCAGCTGGCTCGACGATACCGTGATCTTGTTGGATTCTGTAACAGGCTCATTGCCTCACGTGCGGAGGAGGTCATTCTGGTCAGTTGCGGACTTCCCCTCTATTTAAAGACTTCTTTGAAAGGAAAATCATGAATTTACTCGAAACAACATGTCAAAACATATTCCCCCAGGATTCCCAGTCCAGAGATGAGGCAACAGCCCGTCTCGATCAGCTTGCTCTTCCTCATTGGGCCCTTGGCGATCTCATGGACCTGGCTGTCCAGTTAGCAGGTATGACGAGGACCATAAAACCTCAGCTCAAGAGAAAAGCAGTCGTGACCATGGCTGGCGATCATGGTGTAACGGTCGAGGGGGTCAGCAAGTTTCCATCGGAGGTCACTCCACAAATGGTGTACAACTTCGTTAATGGCGGGGCGGGTATAAATGCACTTGCCAAACAGGCAGGAGCAGATGTGTTTGTTGTTGATATGGGTGTCAACGCAGACTTCAGCGATCTTGTTGAGGCTGGAAAGATAATTGATAAAAAGGTTGGGCCCGGAACCAACAATATAGCTAAAGGAGCAGCCATGAGTGTTGCCCGGGCCCGTCAGGCAGTTGAGGCCGGTATCGATGTAGCAAACGGTCTGTGTGAAGATTACGATTTGCTCGGTACTGGGGATATGGGAATTGGCAACACCACCCCAAGCACTGCTATAGCTGCAGTAATTACCGGCAAATCTATCGAACAGTTGACAGGACGTGGTACCGGACTCGACGACACACAGCTCGCCGGTAAGATTACCACTATCAAAAAAATTCTAGAAATTAATAAGCCAGACAAAAACAATGGACTCGATATTCTCGCAAAGGTCGGCGGATTTGAAATAGGCGGCATAGCTGGCCTCATTATCGGCGCAGCAGCACAGAGGGTTCCTGTCGTTGTCGATGGCTTTATTTCAACAGCCGGCGCACTGATTGCCTATAAGATCGAACCGTTCATACGAGATTATCTTATATTTGCTCACCGGTCTGTTGAACCCGGACATAAGTTCATGCAGGAGGTGCTCGGTTGTAAAAAACCACTGCTTGACCTCAACATGCGTCTTGGAGAGGGGACCGGAGGTGCCGTTGCAATGAATATTGTCGATGCCGCTGCTGCTGTTTTAACTGATATTGCAACCTTCGAAGAGGCCGCTGTCGCAGGAGCTGACAAGTAAATGTATCGACTTCAACTGAAAAGGCGACCATGAAGCATCCAGCTATTAGTCATCCGTTCAAAAGTTTGCTGGCCGCCATCAGATTCCTCACCATTCTGCCTCTTCCCGGCTCGGGCGAAAACGATACTTCGTTTTTTGGCGGAGCGCTGTTTTACTTTCCCATCATCGGCTTGCTGATTGGAAGCTTCAGTGCTCTGGGTGCGTTTTTTCTGGTAAATGCGTTACCAATTGGTGTTGTCGCAGTACTCCTGACTATCTTTTTGTCACTCGCTTCAGGTTTTTTACATCTCGATGGTCTTGCCGACAGCTGTGACGGGTTGTTAAGTGCTCGACCAGCCCAACAATGCCTTGAGATAATGCGGGACAGCAGGATTGGAGTAATGGGTGCAGCTGCTCTTTCTGTTGTCTTTTTATTAAAAACAGCCTCAATTGCAGCGCTCGATCCGACAAATATTTACTCTGCCTTGATAATTGCTCCAGTGGCGGGAAGAACGTCTATCATTTTGATGATGGCGATTTTACCCTATGCGCGCAAAAATGAAGGGCTTGGCGTTCTTTTTTATTCTGGTAATAATCGATGGGCTGCATTTTTCTCAGCGCTCTTTTTTATCACTGTAACAACCGTTCTCATTCCTACTAAATGTATCATGCTCAGCCTGACGCTGTTAGTCTCGGTTGCTGTTTTTTCCTGGGTATGCAGAAAAAAAATAGGCGGCGCGACGGGAGACACGCTTGGAGCAGTCTGCGAAATAACAGAAACCATGGTATTAATCGCATTCTGTACCAATTTATGAATTTCAAATCTTGCTGAAATATGAAAAAAGAAAATCAATCTCCTGCTATTTCTATGGCTGCCTTACCCGAACATGGTGGCAATATATACAAGCTGTTAAATGAAAAAGAACTCGCAGTCGATAAAGTCCTGGATTTCAGTGCCAATATCAATCCATGTGGCCCACCTCCCTGGTTGAGATCGCTGGTTAACAAGGAACTGGAACTTATTACTCACTATCCGGACCCGGATGCGACTGAGCTTGTCGATGCCATCAGTGAAAAATATCAGGTTGGAAAAGAGTTCATCATACCAGCGAACGGCACCACCGAACTGTTACACCTGATTCCTCAAATTATTTCAAGACGCCGGGTAATCATTCCTGTCCCTTCTTATGTGGATTATTTAGCTGTTTTCAAAAAGCATGGTTTTGATATTACACCTCTCTACCTGTCTGAGCCTGGGGGCTTTGCCATTGCGCCTG
>NODE-689-length-11782-cov-4.43541_pt1 | contig 11782 bp, 6 predicted proteins | sample MGYA00139097_ERZ477577 | MGnify/ENA metagenome assembly ERZ477577 | reverse complement strand
GCCCAAAAATATTTTCACCTACGGTGATCAAAGAGGGCCAGTTATTGAACTAGACTACTTTTTTCGCGACAGCTTTTCCTTGAAAGGAAATGACATCCACGAATATTTTCTCAATGACGACAATGTCAAAAAAGGATGTGCTACTTTTTATTTTGAATCTCTTGGAAGCGTTCTTGTCTTAAGTGTAAACAATGAACACCAACTCAACAAATCAACTCAAGAGCGAGAAAATTTCTTTCTCCTCCGTGCAGAAGATAAAGAACTAGGGATAAGTCATTGCTCCGATGCAAATCTTACGGCCACCATCAAAGAACAGTATGGTAGCAATATTTTATTTTATTACAATATTGAAGAGCTATGTGCTTCTTGTGTCTCAGGTGAAGAATCTGAAGAAATGCTTCTCACTAATACAAAAGGAGCTCCTCTCAAAATTGATACAACAGGATTAAAAATTCGTCTCACCAATCTCTATATAGATCTTGACAATGAATTGCGCTGTAGTGAGAAAAGTAGCTGTCTGGCCCAAGACTATGATTGCTGTATTCAAGGCCAATGCGTTATTGATGGAAAAGAAAAAGCAAATATCGACAAAACCAGCGATGCTTATCTCTCTGCCATTAATGATATTACAAGTGGTAAAGGATACAAAAAAGATTACCCCCACTACTTTTACCAATGCCTTTCAACAGTTCCAGAAAGACCTGAAGAAGAAGATAAAGTTGATGAATATAAAAAATCTCTTATTGCAAAACAAACAAGAAAAGAATTATACGACTGCACTAATCCCATCGAAGGAGAAATGGGGATCTGTACCACCACTATTAGCGAGGCCAGCAAAAAAATAGCAGCAGGTGAGATAACTTTTTCAACGGCCAATGATGATCGAAATTTTAATGAAACTTACCAAGGAACACTTCTTTCTAATATTAATAATCATAGCATCTATGAAGTCTATTACGGCGAGACACTTCTCGAAAGTGCTGATTATTCTATTATTTCAGGAAATGATGACCTCGATATTCCTCAACAACTTACTATCACGCGCGATATCCCCGACAACACCATCAACGACACAATTCGCCTGCGCTACAAAGTAGATGCCAGCTGCAAGCTCGTCACCAAAACAAAGGCCAGTTGCTATCGCTATTTTATTATTGGAAGCGATACAGGGAAAATCTATGATCATGTGGGAGCTTCTACTTTTAAGCTTCCCTATTATGCCAATATGAGCGGCCTCATCACCGTAAAAGTTAACGACCTCAAGCTAAGAGAAAATAGCACCTGGACACGCAATAGCGGAGACCAGACAGTGAGCATTTCTCAGACACTTTTTACAGGAGATGAAGTTCTCGTTGAATATTCTGTCAATTCCTCAACCTATAAAGTTCTTAATAGCACTCAGACTGCTAAAGATACCATCGAAAGTATGTGCAATTGCGGTCACGATAATCCGCAAGTAACCCCCTTATACAAAGCAGGGACATCTACTATTGTCGATTATGTTTGTAAATGTGCTGAAGAAAAAGTTGATCTCAACAATCAGCGTGTTGAGTTAGATACAAAAATGACACCGCTTCGTTATTTTGATTACCTTGGTAAACTTCACGATGAAACATCAAGAAGCACTCCGGCCCAAGAAGGAACGGCCTTCTATTACAATAACGGAAAATACTTAGACCCCAATAATATTGAAAAAGATGGCCTCGGCGTTTATGTAGATATTGGCGTCAATGAAATCTACGGAAGCTATTTATCTCAATCTTACTCTCCTAAACCTCCCAGAAAAGTCACTGTCGTAAAAGACCAAACTTATGATATTTTTGTAGAGGCGGGCATGTATTCCTCTCTTTTGAGCGAAGAGAGTAGCTATGGAAGCTTTGATTATCAGTACTTTCTCTATCCTCCTGTTTTTGAACCACCGCTGGGTGGCGGCTACGTCCCCCAAAAAACAACTCTCCGCGCTCCTACTGAACCCTCTTACTACAACTTACGCCCCGATGATTTAAAATTTGGAAGGGCCTGCTTTCTTCCTGTCACCATGATTCCTTGGACACATGTTCCCGATAGCAGTACTACGACGCAAAGACAAAACAGACTCAAGGCCCAGCATTTTCTTTTCGCCAATGGTTACCAGCGAGACTGGTTTGGTTTTGATTACGGATCAGTCATTGGCTCTTTTGACGGACAAACATGGTTTAGCGTGGGAAGTAATAGACGTATTAAGGCCACCAGCAATAAACTCTACTTGGCCATTAATAGCTATTTTGGCGAACTCACTGAAGGAAACGGTTTTGTTATTAAAGTTCAAAAGGCCAGCACTGTCCCTAGTTCAGGCCCCTGGGCCAGAACAGACATAGACTCACTGGGCGCTGAATGTCAAAAATATCATCTCTGTAACACAGACTCTGACTGTATCAGGCAAGTTGGATGGGATTATTCCTGCGAATCTATTTCAAATATAAAAACCAAGTGGCCCGAATTTGATGAAAATGGCAATGAACGGCCTCTTTCAGGAGGAACGCCAAAGGCCCTTAGCACTATCCTCAGTGCTCCTCTCTTAGGCCAAAAGCGGTGTGTCTACAGGGGGAGAGGTGCAGCATGTCATAAACAGATGGATATTGACGACGAAACTAGCAGCTTTACGGGAATCGATCTCTCTATTGGACACCATTCTTGTGTCCCCAGTCACTACTGCCAAAGCTTTAAAGAAGGAACTACTTTTGTAGAGGCCTTTAACCGCCGCATCTCACGCTACGGAAAAAGCGCCTCCGCCCAAGTTTCTCCTCTCTCCACTGTTCCCGTCGCCTTTCAAGCAGACTCTTTTGGTCTTGGTTCAAAAATCATCGGCCGTCCCTGGGATTATTTAGGAACAGAGACAATTGCCAGCGATGTTTTTTCTCAATTTAACCAAAACAATATTTCGGCCATCTGCCTTCCCGGAAGAAATGTCGATAATGCCAGCACCATAAATCTTTCAGTCAACCACTATCTTCGGCCAACTCTCGAACAACGAGGAGATAAAATTCTCAATATTGGCATCACCCTCGACAATCTCAACGCAGCTGATACAGCTTATCTCAATAGTTGCTCTATTCTAGATGCAGACGGAAATTACGCTCAAAAAGATTCAACTTATCTTACACAAAAAATTAATAGCACCAGCATGGCCCAAATGGCAGGGGGACAGGCACTTTCCACAAACTTACTCACTATTTTTTCATCTCTCACTCCTGAACCTCTTTTGCATGATGGAGGAATTAGTGACGTTATTCGCTCTCCTGTTCTCATGAAAAATCGCTGTTTGCGTGCGGCGGGATCACCTTGTTTCACAGATTGGGATTGTGGTCCCAATAATTTTATGAGTACCTTGATTTCTCGCATCGATGCAGATGATGTCACCATGAATTCGGCGGAGACGGCCTATTGGCAAGAGGGGCTTACTTGCGCTCAACTCTATCCCACAAGTTCTGCAAGTTATAATTTGCGCTTCAATAAATGTTGCCGTGAGACAGAAAAAAAATTCACTCTCTACACTAATATTCAACCTCTCTATTCACCGCCGACTCCTTGGAGTGATCCTACAATTAGAACAGATGTCGTCGCAGGAATTGATCTTCCTATTGAATCAACTATGCGCTATTCACGAATAGCACCCGCTTATACTGCCCTTAATGATGCCACTGATCCTTTTCCTATTTTAAAAACGTCTCCCATTGACCAATGTCAGGCCGACCCGGCCACCCTTTGTTCTAATAGCACCATTCACCCTCTTGGCCAATTTCGTACCATTGACAAAATTGCCAGCAGCACTTGCTGCTCTAGTCACTGGATTAGAAATTTTAATGAAGAAGCTTGGGGAGGAGGTCATACTTGGAGCAGTACTATTCACCAAAATATCGACAAGAAATCCTTTCGCTGTCTGGCCTGGATTCCCGATAATGATGCCACCGATGAACCCTTTAATTGCCCCAACTCCAACTACAGCGATACTTGTAAACAGCGTGAATTGACAGATAATGAAGTGGTTCTTTATTTAGAATTCATGAGTTCTCTTGAGTTGCTGGGAATTCCTCAAGTTCTCATTAAGACAAATCATCAGCAGCTTGAAGATAACAAAGAGCATATTACTTGCTTTGTGAACTATGAAGAAGATGACACTGTTCCCACTCGTCTTCCTTTAGAAAAAACCATTGCCTCTCTTGATTCAGGTGCTGTGGCCGAATATATCTCTTCACAAGGCGCTATGTTTTATACCGCTAATGACCCCAACAATTTTGTTATGGATGATGGTGGTCTCAAAATGATGTTTTCCGAAAATGAATTTTCTTGTTGTCTTCCTATCAGCAAAACTGCTTTTGATTTTGATGTCACCAATGAAATGTGCTGCACAGGCCAAAAAGCGCCTGATACGAATCGATGCTGCCTTCCTGACTACACAAATATCTCTCTTTATCTCAATCGCTATGTTTCTTCACAGGCCTCTAATTTATCGAGTTCTTTGTTTGACTCATTTACGGGATTTGTAAAAAGTGCCAATGATGTGGAAAAAATTATTCAAGCGGAAAATTTGTGCTGCTCGGGATCTTATACGACAGGAAAGGCCATTGATCTCTATCCTATTGATGGCGATGAGGCCAATAAGAAAATACGGCGTTTTGGTTATTTAGAGACAGATAAAAACAACGAATTTTACACAAATGGAGTTCGCTGGAATAATCAGCTTTACTGTATCCCTAAAACTTCAGACTCTTCAGGAGGCGGGAATGGCAATAATTCAGGGTCATCTGCTGGACAATAACCGTTTAATTTCAGCAATTTAAATATTTCACTCAAGTATTTCCCCGCGAAGTCGAATGGCTTATCATGGAAATACTAACTCTTATCACTTTTTCAATTATCACTATATTCTCACTCCTCAATCTAACATTGAATTTGTTTTTGCATTACCAGACAAAAAACAAGCTCTATAAGATTCTGGCCATTTTTTGGTTGGCCCTTGTGGTGAACTTTGTTCTTCAAGGATATGCCCAAAATGGCACTGCCAAAATCATCTACCTTTTTGGTTTTGGAGTTGTCCCTATGGCCCTTCTGGCAGAAAGTACTTTTTTTATCCTCAATAAAAAAATGTCTTCTCTTTTTTATCTCACCATCGGCCTGATTGGATATGCCCTCAGCTCTATCTTTATCTATTATGATTTTAATTTCACTATCTCGGCCCTTCCTATTGCTTTGGCCGTGGCCATTTTTCCGGCAACTGCTGCTATTGAGATTTTAGTTTATAGCAATAAAGAAAGCTCTGCTCTTCACAAAATTAAAGGAATTATCTTGGCCCTTTTTGTTATTCACTCCCTCAATTTTGCTTTTTTCCGCATGGATCCAGGTGCTCAGATTTGGGGATGGCCAGTGGCCTATGCGCTTTATCAACTTCTTGCCGCTATTTTACCGGCCATTTCCTTAGAACATTATCATCTCAATGAACAAGAAAGGCTTAACACTCTTGTTGATAAGCGAACAGAAGATCTACAAAAAACCAACCATAAACTAAGTGAATCACTAGAAACAAATAAAATTCTTCTAAGAGTATTGCTCCATGATTTATCTAATCCTATTTTTATTATTCTCACAAAAGTACAACTTCTTTTTCGCCTTTTAAAAAATAGTTTAGATGATAAAGTTTCCCATCATCTCTCTCGCATTTTTTCTGCAACAGAGAGAATGAATTCTATTATTGATCAAATTCGTGAGTATGAGGCCATAAAGCTGGGAAAGAAGGAATTAAAGTTAGAATCAGTTCATCTGTTTACTATTATTAATAAAACAGTCGAATCCTTCAAAGAAAAATTGGAAAATCAAAATATTACCATTGGGCTCAATCCCAATCTTGTAAGAGAAAAAGAAAATCTCTATGCCTTTATTGAAGAAAAATCTTTTGTAAACTCGGTTCTATCTAACCTGCTCTCTAATGCTATTAAGTTTTCTCATCCAGGCAGCATCATTGAATTAAATGCCTATACCATCGATAATAGCTTTACGGCCATTACCATTAAAGATTACGGGGACGGAATTCCTCAAGAGATGCAAGAAGGCCTTTTTGACTTTACCAAGAAAACATCGCGAAAAGGAACCTCTGGAGAATCAGGCACAGGCTTCGGTCTTCCTATTGTAAAAAAATACATTGAATTTTATGGTGGCGAAATTTTAGTTGAATCGAGTGAAAAGGGCGGAAGTTCTGAGAGCTTCACCCTTTTCACTCTTAAACTAAAGCGAAGTAACGCCAATCAAATAGAAACGCCGTCCATGATAGAATCCAGCATTAAAGAATAACCAAAGCCTGTTTGATGAATATTATCCACAACTAATTTCATGCGATCCTCTGAAAGATTTTTCACAAGGTCAATGGCCTTAACAATATGATCTTGATCTTCTTCAGCGTGAATTTTTACAAAACGAAGAACTTTTTCATCATAAGTTGCTTGTAGGTCTTTATAAAAGGCCGGAAAACATTGTGCCGAAAATACTTCAAGGGCAATGATATAACCCATGAGAGCGATGGGATCTTGATGTTGAATTTTAAAATATTGAGGCTCCCAGAACATTTTTGTGCAAGAAAGTTCAGGAAATTTGGCCATATCAAAGCCAAAAAGCTCTAAATCTTTTTTGGCAATATTCTCATGTCCCTTCTCTTCGCTAATATGATCTACATAACGACGAAAATACTGAGTGTTGTCAAGAGGCATCACTCCGGCAGCAAAGGCCAAAAGGCGCGTGGAGTGAGAAACATAATGAAATGTTTGGGCCAAAAATTGAGCGTATTTTTCCTTGTCTTTATAATCAAATTTTTTTAATGATTCTCCCATTACACTAACGGCCACTTCAATTGCTTTGTCTAAATTCACCACTTTATTCTCCTTCGTATTATTTTATCTTCTTTCTAGTTATAGATAGGTTTTCTCATTTCTGTTAATTCTCCAGGCATTCTGACCACAAAGTTTTCTTCTAAAACGGCCAGGTGCTTTCGTCGAAGATTCTTCAACTCCACAACAATTCCGTTCATCATTACTCTCTTCTCTAAGCTATTGGCAAAATACTCGCGGCTCAAAATCCCCATGTCGATGTGATAATGAAAATTTTTGAGGCTTTGTATGGGATCAAATCCCACCTCTTTCAAAATAGAATAAAACTCATCGCGCAAAAGAAAGTGACGATTTTGAATATCTTCTTCAATTCCTGCAAGTTTTGAGCGATATTCATTTAGGGTAAAGACTTCATCACGACATGCGGCCTCATCAAATAGAATACCGAGATTGATGAGACGTCCTCCAGGTTTTAGCGCTTTAAATAATTGAGAAAACAGAGTTTTTTGTTTGGCAAGAGAAATTTCATGAGAACCACTCTTAATGACAATAACATCAAATTCTTCATTAAAGAGTTTATCTTCTAAAAGATCAGCACAAATAACGCGTGACTTCTTGCCCAGTTTTTTTTCTGCAAAAGAGCACTGCACAGAAGAAATATCAGTTGTCGTTAAAACAACCTCGGGGTGCAGAAAAGAAATTTTTTCTGACAAATTGCCATCTCCGGCCATAGCATCAAGAACTTTATCATTTTCGCCTATTTGGCATCGCCGGATAAAGTCAAAAATGAATTCTTGATCAAAACCATTTATTTCATCTTGCTTGTAAGTTCCAAAAACATCATAAGAAACTCTTCTCTCTGTATTCGTTTGCTCCACGTCAACACTCCTTTAGGTTTTAACTGCTTTCTTTAATGAAATATCCCCCCTTTTCAACATTGACAACAAAAATGAAAACTTTTTACTGGATTTTTCATTTTCTTAAACAACAATAGAGAGATGACGTTTTTTATTTTAATTTTCCTTGCTCTTTTTTCTCCCTACAATAATGAAGCTCGAGAACCTGAGTGCTTGAATCAAGAACTACCTACGACCCAAGAAGGCCAAAGCGATGAAATACGAAAAGTTGACAATATTTCCGATAACCTAGAATCAGAACAAACAAAAAATCGCAGCGCCATTCCTCTTCCCCCGCTAAGCAATGAGAAAAAAGACCAGATAGTCAATCAATCAACGCTTCTTCCTTACGACGAAGATTTGGATACAAAAATTTTTCCTCAAGAAGAAATGAGTATTAAAGAAATTAGAAAAATCGTAGAAAGTGAGGCAACTCACTATGAGACGCTTTATGCTCAAACAAAAAAGCTAGCGCGCAAGTCTCCTCTTCAATGCCGACGTTACCTGGCAAATTACTATAAAAAAGAATCTTCTTGGGCGCATCTTAATCGTGTTGAGAAGTTAAAACTTGTCTTTAAGTTAACAAACGATGTTTATCAGTTTATGCAGCAAGAAAGCTACTCTCTTCAGTGTCAGCAATTTCTTTTAGAATATTTAAGAGTCTCTTTTATTGAAAAAATCAAACCACAAATTATTATTCTCCTTAATAAAGTTCTCTCTCATGAAAAAAATTATACCTTTCAAAATTTTTACAACCTAACGAGAAAAGTAATTAATCATTTTTCTCAAAAAGAAGAAATTGCTAAAATCTATTTTCCTAAAGAAATGATTCCCTTTAAATTTGAAGAAAATTTGTTTGTTATTTCTTGGCCTCTTGAAATACGCAGCGAAAAAACGTATCGTCGCCGCTACTACAAAAAACACAAAAAGCTCAATCGCTCTTTTTATATTTATTTTATGCAAGAAGAAATCTCCAGTTCTATTGCGAACGCTCTCATAGATAAAGTAAACAGTATCCTCAAAGAAAGAGTGGCCAAAATAACCAAAGAGAGAAGTTATGACAATCTGGCCTTAAAACTTTGTGTTCCTCTTATGGATGTTCTTACTTCCAACGATGATGATGAAGAAGAAAACAATATTGATATTCCTCTTAATAAAGAGAATACCGCTCGACTTCAAAAAATTGTTGAACAGTTTGCTGAAAATATTTCAAAACCTCAAAAAAAGCTCTCTGTTCTCAACGCTTTTCACCTTCACCCTAAACTAACTCCTCACCTTGCTCGCTGTGTGATTATGCAAGAAACAAAAACGACATTTGATCCCCACACTCTTAACTACACCTACTGTCAGCGAAGAAACTTTATGCGCTCCACTGCTCATGGTCTGGGACAAACAACCCTGACAACTTTTAAATTTTTAAATCGGGCCAATTTGCTTCCTGGTCTTTCAAAATATATTAAGCACCCTCTTTTGCGAGGAAAAGATAATATTCCCTCTGATCTTCTTTTTGAACTTCTCAACGAACATCCTCAAATGCAAATTGAAACTATTTTTCGTCACCTCAACTATCTTTTGAAAATTAAAAAAGAAGGAAATGGCCAAGTGCTTTCTGCTGTTGTAAGCTATGATCTGGACAATAAATCAAAATACATCGCTTATGTAGATCGATGCCTCAAATGCCTTGATCCCCATAAGTATGACGATTACGAAGCAGCATTAACATGTCGAAAATAATCTTTTTTTTCTTTTTTTCCTTTTCTCTCTCTCCTCTTTTTTCCATGGAGGAGAATACCCAAAAGCATATTTTGAGCACGCTGGATCTTTTAAAAAATGAGAATATTGTTTTTTATCAAAAAAAAGAAAAGCTCAAAAGCTACAATTGGACCATGCTTATTTATAATGACGGGCTTCAAGATAACTTTGCCCTCTATGATGAAGCTGAAAAAAAACTTGTCTACTTCTATGGACAAGAAAAAGAGATATCTCCCTTTGATTCTTTGAGAACTTATGAACTGGAAAATTTCAACGCTCCCGTCATTGTCCTCTTTTATCAACATGGCACTCATGGAATGAAGGCCATTATTATTTCACAAAAAGAGGAAGGCGAAAAACTCAAGCAAGAAGAAATAAAATCTGCTTGGCCTATTAAGATAAAAGTCAACAAAACATCTATAGAGTTTTCAATTTCAGAGGATTTTGGTAAAACCAAGGTGCCAAAATATAAAAAAGTAAGCTGGCCAGAGTAAAAACGCTCTTTTAAGGCCTTACAAATTCATGTGATCGTATTATGGGAGAGTCCTCTCAAAATAGCTTTAACTAAGAATCTTATTTAAGGATAACTATGTTGCTCATTAAAGGTCTTGTTTTTCATGTCCTTTTTCTCAATATGCTAGCGGAGTACTCCTTTTCCGATGACTCTTTTGAACGCATGGCCAAATATGCTCCTATCTCAGAGTGGTATCTAGAAAATGCTGAGCGCAACTTTGAGTATTCTTTTCTCGGCCAGCAAGAAATTAAAATCGATGTCAGGCGAGGCGATACACTCAACCTCCTTCTCCAAAAGCAAGGCATCCCTCATTATGAGATTGGTCAGATTAGTAATGCTATGGCCTATTTCATGGCACCCACGGCCCTTAAGGTGGGAACACAAATCACCTTGCGCCTCACTTCAGACTTTGAGAGACCTGGAAAAAAACGCCTCTTTTATCTTACTCTTCCCATCGACGAAGAAAAATATATTGAGATTTCACGCCAAAAGCGCGACGAAGATACTTTTTTCTTTAGTCAACTCATTGAAAAAAAGTTGGAGAAAAAGCTTCTCTATCAATCTGATATCATCGCCAGTAGCCTTTTTAATTCTGCTCATGCTCTTGGCCTTAACCTTGATGCTTTTTATACCCTCGTCCAAGGTCTTGACTATCTGGTGGATTTTCAACGCGATATACGCGAAGGAACCCCTTTTGAAGTCATTCACGAAAGCTTTTATCGCCCTAACGGCACATTTTCTCATCATGGAAAGATTTTGTATGCTTCTCTTGGCGTTCGCGGAGAAACGATACGCGTCTACTGGTTTTCTCCTACGGCCTCAATGCCACCACAATATTTTACCGAAGAAGGCATTAGCGCCATGAAGGCCTTTCTCAAAAACCCTGTTCGAGCAGGGCGCATCAGCTCACATTTTGGCAACCGTAAACACCCCATCTTGAACTTTGAAAAAAAGCACCAAGGAATCGACTTTGCTGCCCCGCGAGGAACCCCTGTTTACGCCATCGGTGATGGTTATGTGGAGTTTGCCGGTCGCAAGGGGGGTTACGGCAATTATGTGGTTATCCGCCACAATCAACGCCATTCTTCGGCCTATGCCCATCTTCACAAATTCGGCAAAGGAATTCGCAAAGGCGTTCGAGTTAAACAAAAAGATATTATCGGTCATGTAGGAGCAACGGGGATGGCGACAGGCGATCATCTTCACTTTGAAATTATCGAACGAGGGCGCAAAATAAACCCTCTGAGCGTGAAATCACCTCCACAAATTAAACTTGAAGGTGATCAAAAGACAAGCTTTGAGTCTTTTAAAAACTCCCTCCAAACAATCAAACGCCAAAGTCAATTTCAGGCCGTTAACGGGCTTAGGGATGAGCAAAAAATTGTTTTTTAATTTTTTCAAGTGAGACAATCTTATAATTAGCGTTTCCTCCGCCCTCGTTCTCATCATCGTGAACAACGAGAATTCCTTGGGGATACTTTTCTCCCAAGTTTTCATCTAAAATATCAAGTCCGTCAGTTTTTGTCACACCATCAAAAAGATCATCTCCTATGATGCGAAAGTTCTCAACTCGCTCTCCTGTGTCTTTTTTTATAAGCACCAGTTCACTGATACCCTGTGAACTTACAAGAAGATAATCTTTTCCCAGCATCGCCATTCCTTCAATATCATCTACAAAAGATGAAGGGATTTCATCATGCTTGCTTCCTGTGAGGGTCGCTACTTTTTTTATTTTTTTTAATTTTTCTTTTTTAAAGATGAGCTTA
>NODE-688-length-11789-cov-12.9809_pt1 | contig 11789 bp, 10 predicted proteins | sample MGYA00139097_ERZ477577 | MGnify/ENA metagenome assembly ERZ477577 | reverse complement strand
GCCGGTTTGGCGAATTTCTCGTTGTAAAGCTTGACCAGCGCGTCATACTGGAAATAATGTCCGTCTACAAAGGCCTGCTGGTGGCAGTTCAGACAAACATCCTCCATTGCCTTTCTTTTAGCTCCAGCGTCTTCTTTATACTTGGAGATCGGTGGACGCAGGGTCCAGGAGATACGATCGCCCACGTCATGGGTGACTCCCTGATTTGCGGTTGCCGACATATGGCAGGTTGCGCAGGTGGGTGCCTCATAATAATCTTTGCCGACAATCCATTCATCTTTGTCGAGGTTCAGCCTATCCTTGTAGCCGAAATAGGCGATACCATGCTTGGATTCCTCATAAATCTCCTTTTGCGGGTGATCCGGACCCAAGTGGCATTTGCCGCAGTTCTCGGGTTGGCGGGCCTGGTATTTGGAGAAGGAATGGCGAGAATGGCAGGCGTTGCAGGCGCCCTTCGAGCCATCAGGGTTGAGGCGTCCTATGCCGCTGTTCGGCCAGGTTTCTGGCGACAGTTTGTTGGGGGCGTTCTCGTCGATCTTTACCTTGGCACCGTGACAGGATTCACAACCGGTGATGACGATAGGGTGGCCACCCGCCGCATGGGCGAGGTAGGCATCGTTTGATTCCAGAATCTCGCCGGCATGGGCATGATAGGAATCGGTGGTTTCCTGGGCTTGCAGCTCGTGGCAGTTGCCGCAATCTTTTGGTGTAACCAGGGTGGCGATGGTTGCGCCGTTGTGCTCGAAAGCATCAAGATCAGCGGCGTCGGCTTCGTGGCAATCGAGACAGCCAATGTCGTTTTCACCATGCGCCGAATTTTTCCATTGCATATACAGCCCTGGATTTTTCTCCTCGTGACAGGATTCACAGGTTGCCTCTGCTGCCACTGCGCTTGAAACTGTCCAGGCAAGCAAAAGCATCACTGTCAGAACCAGACTTTTCTTCATTCACTACCTCCCCTGCTTAGGTTAATATTCGCTTCAGCCTGATACATCGTTTATACCCAGCCCCGAACGAGTTGATAACGGCAATTTCAATTGCTCATCGTCGACTTGAATCCGGGCATTGTGCCACGAGAGATAAGGTACCGACTTTGTAGTATAGAGTGAGCTATCATCTTAATTTCTGGCGCTCGATATGACAAGCATTTTGTGGGTTGAACCCATTGCAATACTTGATTCTTCAACGGCTTTTTGGTATTGATCGCATGTCGAATCTGACACGGCAAGCGCTATTTGTGCAGCTCCTGTTTGATCGACTCACGATTTTTCATAAATAAGCGAAACCAGTCTGAACCATACTTTCCGGACGTCCATTCGCGCGAATTAGTTCAAAACTGTACCCGGATGTCGGGTGCAGAGGTAAAATATGCCCGGTGTCTCCATCATCGTTCCGACCAGGAACGAAGCAGATAATATCGATCTTCTCCTAGAGCGGATTTTTGCTGTTGAGTCTCTTCGATCGGTTGATCATGAAGTCATTTTCGTCGACGACAGTTCGACCGATTCGACCAGAGAGAAAATCAGAGAGTGGTGCGCCAGAAAACCTGTCCATCTGGTCGAGCGCGACTATGGCAAAGGTCTGGCCAGTGCCGTGATTGCCGGTGCCGGACAGGCCGCATTCGATACGGCGCTGGTCATGGATGCCGACCTCAGCCATCCCCCCGAAAAAATTCCGGAAATGATCGAGCCGTTGCTGGCCGACCAGTGTGACATGGTTATCGGCAGCCGCTATGTAGAGGGCGGTGCCACACCTGAGTGGCCAAGATCACGAAAGATCGCTTCAAAACTGGCAACCATGCCGGCCCGGCTGTTTACCGATGTAAATGATCCCATGGCCGGCTTTTTTGCCACTTCCACCGCGCGTTTGCAAGCGCTGAGACCGGATGTACCTGGTTTTAAGATCGGCCTCGAGGTTTTGGCGGTCGGTGGCGATCAACTGCGGGTGCTGGAGGTGCCGATCGTATTTCACGACCGCTTCGAAGGATTTTCGAAAATGAACAAACGGATCATTCTCGAATATCTCAAACAGGTGGTGCAACTGAGCAGGATTGGTACCAAACTGTTTACTCCCGCCGTCGTAATCACCCTGGTTGTAGCCGGAACGATCCTCAACGTCCTGGTGTTCTGGGCGTCACAGCAATTTGGGTTGAGCCCCCTCATGGCACATCTGAGCTCTATGACTTGCGCCGCTGTGTTCCTGTTTGTCACCATGATGCTGGTGTGGCGAAAAACAGATCCCAGTCATCGACTGAATCTTGATCTGGCAGCAGGTTGCATCGTGATCCTGGTTTTTTCGATCAGCATGCAGGCTGGTGTATTCTATCTGACTGACAGGCTGTTTTCCTTCCATCGTCTTGCGGTCTTCATGCCAGGGGCTCTGGCCGGGACAGCCAGCTTCACTTTGTTCAGCGTGGTATATCTCTTCTCCGGGCTTACTACCTTACCCAAAAGGGCACAGGCTAAAGCAGTCGTTATCGGCAGTGTGGCTGCGCTTATAGTTCTTAAACTGCTCTATCTTGGTCTGCCCGAATTGATGGAGCAGGAGGCCTACTACTGGAACTATGCCCAGCATCCTGATCTGAGCTACCTTGATCACCCCCCTTTGGTAGCACTGCTGATATGGCTGGGAACTGGACTTTTCGGCACCACAGAATTCGGAGTCCGGATAGGTGCTTTTCTGAGCTGGTTCGCCACCGCCTATTTCGCCTATAGACTGACGGCAGATATCTTCCACAGGACGGCCGCCTGGGGAAGCGTACTTCTGGTTTCCCTTCTGCCTCTCTATTTTGGTACCGGATTCGTAATCACGCCTGACAGTACCCTGCATGCTGCCTGGGCTGCGTTTATCTATTTTCTCTATCGAAGCCTGATAAAAGGGTCGTCGAAAGCCTGGCTTGGAGTCGGAATAAGTCTCGGCCTGGGGCTTCTGTCCAAATACACAATTGTTCTGCTGGGGCCCGGCATTGTCTGTTTTTTGCTGATAGACAAACGGGCCAGATCCTGGTTTTTACGTCCTGAACCCTACGGTGCCGTGGTGCTGGGACTGCTGATGTTTGCCCCGGTGCTGATCTGGAACTACCAGCATGACTGGATTTCATTTCTTTTCCAGGGAGAACAGCGGGTCAGCGGTAGAGATTTTTTTACCACTCACCGACTGATCGCTTACCTGACCATGCTCCTGACCCCAGCCGGTCTGCTTGGCCTGGTATATTTTCTTTTGGGCGGCAATGGGTTTTTCAAAGCCCAGGCAGTTATTGAGAGTGAGGGCGCCAAGGGAGATTCCCAGCGCAGTTTCCTGCTGCTGCTGTTGTTGATCATTTCGCCTCTTATGGTTTTTCTTTTCTTCAGTCTTTCCAAAGAAGTTAAATTGAACTGGACCAGCCCCATCTGGCTGGCGCTGCTGCCATTTTTAGGCTGTACCGTTACCTTGTCGTGCGCTGAACTGAAATCAGCCTTTCTCTGCTTTCTGCATTGGCTCTGGAAACTGAGCGCGGCCGTTCTGGTGATAGGTTATTGTGGTTTTCTGCACTACGCGACACTGGGATTACCTGCGCTCCCCTTTAACACCGATGTGTTCCTCATGGGCTGGGAACACTTGGCCGAAGAGGTGGAGTTGGTCGCCGATAAAGTCGAGGATTACACCGGTAACCGGCCGCTGGTGGTGGGCATGGATCCTTACCAGATAAGCAGTGGTCTGGCTTTTTATCGGGCCAAACTGCATCGCGGCGACAGGCAGAAACAGCGGTTGGTGATTGAGGGGACCATGGGCTGGCATCTGTTTGGCTGGAAAGGGCTTATGTACGAACATTGGGCCGTGCCTGAAGACCATTACGGCCGGGATGTGATAGCCATAGCCTCAAGCAGGATCAGAGTTGAGCATCCCTACTTCCAGAACCGATTCCTATTGATGAATAATATCCACCCGATCGATGTCACCAAAAATGGTAAGTTCGTACACCGCTATTATTCTCGAGTTATACGAAATTATCGTCCGGCTCGAAACTGAAGACTTCTATTCAGATATGCCCTTGCCTCCATCCGCCAGATAGCGCGGATCGAGTAACTTCGACAGTAGCTCATGGTCTAAATCAGTCTCCTGCTGTGCTACCTCGAGCAGAGAACGGTTCTCCTTTCTTGCCTTTTTGGCGATGTCGGCGGCTTTCATATAGCCAATATAAGGGGACAGTGAGGTGATCAGTACCGGGTTCTTCGACAGCGGCTCCTCCATGCGTTCACCAAGTACTTCCATTGAACCGATCGCCTTTTCACCGAGAGACAGAGAACCATTGGCAATTAGCTCTCCGCTGTTGAGCAGATCTGAGGCAGCCAGCGGCAGCATGGTGTTGAGTTGAAAATTTCCGGATTGTGCTGCTATGGTTATTGACAAATCGTTACCGATCACTCGGGCGGCAGCCATGCAGACAGCTTCGGGAATTACCGGATTGACCTTGTCGACCATAATTGATGAGCCCGGCTGCAGCGGTTTCAGCCTTATCTCAGCTAAGCCGCTTTGCGGGCCAGAGTTCATCCACCTCAGGTCATTGGCGATTTTCATCAGGGTTACGGCACAGGTCTTCAGGTGACCGGAGGTTTCCAACACGGTATCGATGCTGCTCAGCCCTTTGTAGGCGGAATCCATCGGCTCAAATTCCACTGCACTATGTTTGTTTAATGATGCCAGCGTATTGTCAACGAATCCCGGAGCACAATTAACGCCACTGCCGACTGCGGTGCCCCCGAGCGGTAATTTCTGCAGACGGGTCAGGGATGATTTCAATCTATTGATATTGTCTTCAAGCTGTGAACTCCAGGCCCTGAGTTCGTGTTTCAGTCTGATGGGCAGGGCATCCATCAGGTGAGTTCTGCCCGTTTTCACAACCTGGTGGTGGTTTTGAGCCGTCGCTTCTATTGTCTCGATCAACATCCCAAGGGCTGGAAGCACTTCGGTGTGTATCTGAATAGCTGAAGAAATGTGCAGTGCCGAAGGGATAACATCGTTGGAGCTCTGTCCCATGTTTACTTCATCATTGGGCGATAGGGACATCCCTCCCAAGACGGCAACCCGGGCAATTACCTCGTTGGCATTCATGTTGGTGCTGGTACCCGATCCTGTCTGCAATACGGGGACCGGAAAATGAACCATAATTTCATCTTTTTCCAGTTTGTCAATGGCTGCTATGATAGCAGCGGCCTTCTCCGGGGCGAGCAGTCCAAGTTTGCGATTGGCTTCAGCGGCACCCCTTTTGATCAGTAGAAGAGAATGGATAAAGCGTCTGTCCATTTTCTGATCTGAAATGGTGAAGTTATTCAGAGCACGCTGGGTTTGGGGACCGTAGAGTGCTGATTCAGGCAGCACGACTTCGCCCATGGAGTCATGTTCGATCCTTGTTCGTCTTTTCATCGATGTCTTCTTGAGTTAAATTAAATTTTTACAGGTCGTAGAACTATACACAGCGTCATAAGTCCGATCCAACCCATCAGACGGTGATGCTGGCTAAGGTGGTTGCTCACAGCCTCTGCCAGCTCCTCGTGCGCGCCTTGCCTCCTTGCCTTAATGGGCGCCTCGAATTTGTGACACCAGATATAGAATAATTCCTTTATTGACAAGTGTAAGCAATACGGACTCGAATTGAGGTGAACTGTCTGAGGTTGGAACATTGGGATAGGGCTGAGAAACAGCCAAAACTATGACAACAAAGGATTCTAATATGGCTGCACCAGATGACCAAGCTAGAGGATTTCCTCCTGTCTGCACGGGATCTGATCTGGTGTTGATACTTGGCTCCTTTCCCGGACGGTCGTCACTGGAAAAAAGAGAGTATTATGGCCATCGCACTAACGGGTTCTGGCCAATCATGGGGCAACTTCTCGGGTTTGATCCTCGAATTAGCTACCCGGAGCGTCTGCAGCGATTGAAGATAAACCGAGTTGCTCTGTGGGATGTGCTGACCAGTTGCAGCAGGAGCGGCAGCCTTGATTCTTCAATTGAGAGAGATTCCATGGTGGTCAATGATTTCGAAGATTTTTTTGAAAAAAACAAATTTATTCATACCATACTTTTTAACGGCTCCCTGGCAGAGGCTGAATTCAATAGAAAGGTGTTGAAAAACACGCCGCTTCAGGCGAGAAAAATGGCGATGTACCGCCTGCCGTCAACCAGCCCGGCCATGGCGATGCTTAACCTGGCCCAGAAAACCGAGGCCTGGTCTATTCTTGTTGATTTGTTGCAGGACAAGCCGGAAAACAAAGATATGAAGGAGAATTGAGGTGGGTAAAGAAGTCTTTCAGAGCGAGAAACGGGGACTGCCCGCGTTGCAGGCAGTCCCCGTGCATCAAAGGTGAGGATACGATTACGCTTTCCAGAGTCCGTGCAGATTGCAGTAGGCCCGGACTTCTACCTCGGCTGCGTCGACCGGGAAAAATGCTTTGGGTTCCTGTCCGGGGTCTAAGAACTCTTTATAGCTTGTCCCGTTGGCGTTCAGTTCGATCCATTCTATCCAGTGTTTCTCTTCCATCGGGTGGGCTACTGAGCCGACCGCGACTTCCCAGCCGCCATTGACCCTGGTGGGTGCCGGTACATGCTTCTCCTGAGCGGCGTCCACCGTATTCTCCGACATCAGGACCATGTCCTGACCACAGCAGACAAGAGCTCCTGCTCCGCCGGCCAGTACTTCTACGATATTACCGCATAGATTGCACTTATACACTTCGAGTTTCTGTGGCATGTTGAATCCTCCTTTGGTTTTTAGCAGTCCGCCTGAAATTATTTATTGAGAGGTGGACTAAAAGTAAATTAATCTATCCAATATAATCTATCCAATTTTGACTGACGTAGTCCGGTAACAAACAAGTAGAGTAAAACACAATTGGAATAGTGGTCGCAAGCCCGAAACGCTTCATGGATAAAATACTTGATCCAGATAGTAATGGTTATTATTACTGATTCAGTTTATCAATCGAAGACAGTTTGTCAACTGATTATTGAACTCGCCGATAATTAGAATTTACCATTGTAATTAAGGCAATAAGTATTACTAAATGTATCTAGGTTTTTAGTGTAAACAGTAGATTATCAGCTCTATTTGAAGAAGAGGAGGAATCATGAAAAAATCATTGTTCAGTCTGGTTTTTGTACTTGCCGGTTTTGTGGCGGTGAACTCGGTGCAGAGCGCTTCTTACGATCATGAAATGGAGGCAAAAGGCGTTACTTTTGCCTGGAAAGTTGACGGTGATACATTGCATGGAAAAGTAAGCGCCAAAACTAAAGGGTGGGTTGCCGTTGGTTTCAATCCGTCCAGTAAAATGAAAGATGCCAATTATATTATAGGCTACGTGAAAGACGGAAAGCCGGAGGTTGCTGATCACTTCGGCGACAAGTCCACAGGCCACTCCCCGGACGAGAAGTTGGGAGGTACATCTGATGTAACTCTGGTAGGAGGTTCTGAGGAAGGGGGGATGACTACTATTGAATTCACTATTCCAGTCGACTCCGGCGACAAGTACGATTCGGCTCTCTCCGCAGATGGCGATACGGTTGTTCTGCTGGCCTTCGGCCCCGATCGTGACAGCCTGAAACCTCGGCATAAGAACAAAATCACTAAAACTGTTAACCTGTCAACAGGTGCGGTAAAATAGCGGTTTTCGGCGTTTGAGGTGAAACCACTTCTTTCAATATTAGTACTGCTCATGTTCTGGGGGCTGTTGCCGTCTGGCATGGTGGCCGCTCAGTCGGGCACGACGCCTACTCTTTCTGCAGAGCAAGGCAAGATAGAGGTTGATGAAAAGACCGGTGCTTTCCTGCCCCTGGACAGAGAGTTTGTCGATGAAAACGGCTCTCAGGTGACCCTGGGAGGACTTATAGAGAAACCCACGATTCTCCTCCCCATCTACTTCTACTGCCCCAATTCCTGTCCTACCAACTTGGCCAACCTAGCGCTGGCAATCAATCGCATGAAGATGGAGGTGGGTGACGACTACCAGGTAATTGCTCTGAGTTTTAATCATCTCGAGACGGCCGAAAATGCCAGGACTGCTAAAAATAACTATGTGAAACTACTCTATGAAGGGTTTCCCGAGGAGCAATGGCGATTTTTAACCGGCAGCCAGGAGAACATTTCAGCCGTGCTTGAGACTATCGGCTTCACATTCAAGCCCCTTGAGGACGGCACTTTTATACACCCTTCAGCTCTGGTCACCGTGTCCCCTGATGGAAAAATAATCAAATATGTGTATGGGACATTCATACCCGGCGATGTTGAAATCGCCCTGGCCGAAGCGGCAAAGGGTGTACCTGCCACTTCGATCAAACGGTTGTTGAATTATTGCTTTAACTACGATCCCGATACCAACAAGTCGTTTTTTCAAGGAGTTAAAATTGCTGCTTTAGCTCTGTTTGGCGGTCTCGGATTATTATTTCTCGTCCGCTTCATCTGGAGAAAAAATCCCAAGAATCCGGACCACGCCTCATCGCAACATGGATAAGTGATATGGAACAGGTAAAATCATTTTATGAAACACCATCACCGGCCGGGCTGACCGGAATAAAAGCCTGGCTGCTCACCCACGATCATAAACGGCTGGCCCTGATGTATCTCTGGGCTGTCTTCTTCTGGCTGGTGCTGGCCGTCTTCCTTGGCATGGCGCTGCGCCTGGAATTGATGTTCATTGGCGAGACGATCATGCCGCCGGAGATCTACAACGCTTTTTTCACCCTGCATGGGGTGATCATGATCTTTCTTTTCGTAATACCAGCTATTCCGGCAATATTCGGCAACTTTTTTCTGCCTATTCAGATTGGCGCCGACGACGTCTTCTTTCCCCGGCTCAATCTGTTTTCCTGGTATCTCTACATGTTCGGCGGCCTGCTGGCGGTGATCTCACTGTTCACAGGAGATGGTTTTGCCGATACCGGCTGGACCTTCTACGTTCCCTTCTCGGTGACCACTGAGACCAATGTCTCACTGACGGTAACGGCGGCATTTATTCTGGGCATGTCGTCGATGCTCACTGGACTCAATTTCGTTACCACCGTTCATAGAATGCGGGTAAAGGGAATGGGATGGCTGCAGATACCGCTGTTCACCTGGTCGATCTATGCCACCGCCTGGGTCCAGATTCTGGCTACCCCGGTGGTCTCAATTACTCTGGTTCTGGTGGTTTTGGAAAGATTTCTTAACATTGGCCTCTTCGACCCGGCCAAAGGCGGTGATCCACTGCTCTACCAGCACCTTTTCTGGATGTACTCGCACCCGGCCGTCTACATCATGATTCTTCCAGGCATGGGGATAATTTCAGAGATCATACCGGTGTTTTCGAGGAAGGCAATTTTCGGCTATAAAGGTATCGTCATTTCCTCAATGGCTATTGCCGTGGCCGGTTCGCTGGTCTGGGCGCATCACATGTACACCAGCGGCATGAGCGATGTTTCGGTCTTTGTCTTTTCGCTGCTCACGTATCTGGTGGCCATTCCCACGGCGGTAAAGGTATTCTCCTGGGTTTCGACGATGTACAAAGGCTCGATTTTGATGACGCCGCCGCTGTTTATGGCGCTCATATTTATCTATCTTTTTACCGTCGGGGGCTTGACCGGACTGGTGCTTGGCGCCGCCGGCACCGACATCCATGTGCATGACACCACCTTTGTGGTGGCCCATTTTCACTTTACCATGTTCGGCGGCACCGGCTTTGCCTTCTTCGCCGGTCTCCACTATTGGTGGCCGAAAATGTTCGGCATCATGTACGACTTCAAGAAGGCCTATATTGGTTCGGTGCTGGTAACGGTGGGATTCATCTTCCACTACATTCCGATGTTCATCCTCGGAATGCAGGGCATGCCGAGACGCTATTATGATTATCTGCCGCATTTTGAAACAGGCAACTTCCTGGCAGGGTTCGGAGGCATCCTCATGGTGATCGGCATCATGCTGATGTTCATAAATCTGTGGGCGTCATTCAGGGTTAGGGAACCCGCTAGCGCAGACCCGTGGGGCGGCACCACGCTCGAATGGTCAGTGCCCTCGCCGCCGCCACTGCATAATTTCGTTGAGGAGCCGAAGATTCTCGAATATCCGTACGATTTCTCCGGGGTGCTTGCACGTGCCGCAAAAAACAAAGGATAGGTATGGAAAAGGCCATTGATAAAACCGGTGTGAAAATTGGCATGTGGATTTTCCTCTACTCGGAGGTAATCCTGTTTGGCGGGCTGTTTGTTCTCTATGCCGCCTATTTTCATGCCTTCCCTGAAGATTTCGCCCTGGGCGGCAAGGAATTGAACAGAATTTTCGGAACCGCCAACACGCTGGTGCTGCTGATCAGCAGTTTTACGGTGGCGGCTTCGATTACTGCAATTCAGCAAAGAAGAAAAGGGCTGGCAATCGGCTTACTGGTCTTTTCCCTGCTCTGTGGTCTGACCTTTCTCATCAATAAGTATTTTGAATGGGGAGCCAAGTTTCACCATGACCTCTACCCCAACTCGGATCGACTGCTCGACTCCGATCCAGGCTTCAACATCTTCTTCGGGCTCTACTACACCATAACCGGCCTGCACGGCCTGCACGTCATTATTGGTATGGTGCTGCTGGCTATATCGCTGGTACTTGTGGCAGGCAACAAAATCAGTGCTGAGCGCTATGCGATGCTTGAAAACAGCGGCCTTTACTGGCATCTAGTCGATCTGATCTGGATCTTTGTATTTCCGCTATTTTATCTGGTTCTCTAGGAGTTGGAGGGTTGTCCGTGAATGAACATGAAAGTGAGCACATTTTGTCGTATGGGTTCCTGGCTCAGATACTTGGCGGTCTGGTCCTGCTGACGGCTGTGACAGTCGGTGTATCATATATTGACTGGGGGTTTCTGAACGTGCCGATTGCCCTGTTCGTCGCCTCGAGTAAGGCGACCCTGGTACTGCTGTTTTTCATGCACATAAAATATGAAGGCATGGTCATCAAGGTGTCGTTTATCAGTACCATGCTGGTCCTGGCATTCTTGATCAGCTTCACATTCTGGGATGTGGCATTTCGTTAATCAATAACGGAGAGTAGGGATTTATGGATCCTGTAAGAGGAGTAGATCTGGCCTTCTGGTATATCCTGGGCATATCTGTGCTGCTGCTGGTCGGCATTACGGCAGTGATGATTTATTTCGTCATCAGATATCGGCGCAGCAAGCATCCTGATCCGGTCGACATCAGGGACAACCTGAACCTGGAAGTGGTCTGGACAGTGCTGCCGACCTTGATAGCGTTGACCATGTTCTGGGTCGGCTGGCAATCATATATCGGCCTGCGCAATGTACCCGAAGATGCACTCGAAATAGATGTAGCAGGGCAGATGTATTCCTGGGTGTTCATGTATCCCAACGATAAGGAGACAGAAAACGAGGTGGTGGTGCCGCTGGGCAAAGCTATCAAATTCAATATCGAATCGTGGGATGTGCTGCACAGTTTCTCTGTTCCCTCTTTCCGCATCAAGGTTGATGCGGTGCCGGGGATGCCCACCTATGCCTGGTTCATGGCCGACAAAGTAGGGGAGTATGATATTTTCTGCACCGAATACTGTGGCGTCGCCCATGCCGACATGCTGGCCAAGCTGAGAATTGTACCTGAACAGGAATACCTGGCCTGGCTCGAGACAGAGGAGTGAATAGAAGAACTGAACCCATATCGGCCGAGTTGAGTGCCACCGCGGCCGGAATCGTCAGGCACCATCTGCAGGTGGCGAAACTACCCCTCTGCCTGCTGGTTGCCTTCTCTTCATTTTTTGGTTTTTCCCTGAGCGCCCATCATCTGGG
>NODE-687-length-11790-cov-3.55876_pt1 | contig 11790 bp, 10 predicted proteins | sample MGYA00139097_ERZ477577 | MGnify/ENA metagenome assembly ERZ477577 | reverse complement strand
TGAATTTGTCATATTCTGTAAGTCATTTACACCTTTTTCTTTATCATCGGCATAAGTGATTCCAAACCAAATACTATCCGAGGGTATGACATCTACCTCAATACGTTTTTTTTCTAAAACCTTTTGAATTACAAATGGGATGTAAATTTCTCCACTTTGAATATTCTCTTCTTTTTCCAGAAAAGACCTAAAGTCATTTTCTATAAAATCAAAAATGGACGGGCTACAAATCCAAAAATTCATACTTGCTAATTCACTTCCGTTTAATTTTATTCCAGAATCGGTGTCTTGTAACTGCCCATTTACATATTCTATTTGCGTGCGTTCGACTACTGAAATTAATTTATCTCCGTCTCTTTCGCAAACTCCTCTAGAAACAGATCCGAATTCAGAAAGAGTATCTTTTAGGGTATAGGCCATTAAACCATAAAGTTCTCGATTTTTATCAGAAGTCATAAACTTGAAAGCATTTCGATAAGCTGCTTTCCCATAATAGTCGTCTGCATTAATGATTGCAAAAGTAGTTTTTATATGTTTTCTGGCTGTCCAAACCGCATGAGCTGTACCCCATGGTTTATTTCGTTCTCCTTCATAACTAGTACCTGTCGGCAAGTCGGATAATTCTTGAGCAAGGACATCTAATTGAATGTTTTTAGGTATTCTTGAGGAAAGGTAGTTAGTCAGAAAATCAACATTATCTCTTTGCGTGATAACTACAATATGATTAAAACCATTTTCAAGCGCATCGTAAATACTGAATTCCATTAAAAACTCTTCCTTTGGTCCTAAACCATCAAATTGTTTTAATTTTCCATAGCGGCTACCTCTTCCGGCGGCCATAAGTAATAGGGTCATTTTTCTTTATTTGGTTGCAAAAATAGCTTTTATATCATACTTTTTATTACCTAATCTTTAACTAAAGCTATTCTTTTTGCATTTTATAACAGTTACTGAACGAAGACATTAACACAAATAGCATAGTTAAACCTGATGATTGTCATATTATTTAAGGAAGAAGGCCTTTAGATTTGTAGGAAATCCATTTCTGATGAGCAGCTTACTTAATAAATATAACATACCTGGCCCTAGATATACCAGTTACCCTACGGTTCCATATTGGAATTTGAATACTTTTTCTGGCAAGGAATGGAAGACTACAGTAGTTAAAAGTTTTAATGAAACTAATAAGTCGGAGGGGATAAGTCTATATATTCATCTTCCCTTTTGTGAACAAATGTGTACTTTTTGTGGATGTCATAAAAGAATCACTAAGAGACATGAAGTAGAAATGCCCTATATAAAATCTGTCTTAAAAGAATGGAGTTTGTATTGTAAGTTGTTTTCAGAAAGACCTATAATTAAGGAGTTGCATCTTGGGGGAGGTACACCTACATTTTTCTCTCCCTCGCATTTAGAGAAATTAATAAATGGGATCTTTCAATTGGCAGAAAGACATGAGAATTACGAATTTAGCTTTGAGGGTCATCCCAATAACACAACCAAAGAACATCTTAAAATCCTAAGGGGGCTTGGCTTTAGTAGAGTGAGTTTTGGTGTACAAGATTATAATGAAACGGTTCAAAAAGCTATTCATAGAGTACAAAGTTTTGAAAGTGTAAAAAAGGTAACAAGCTGGGCCAGAGAATTAGGATATACTTCTGTTGGTCATGATATTATCTTTGGCTTGCCTCATCAGACCATGAAACATGTGCAGGAAACCATTCTAAAAACCAAAGAATTAAAACCTGATCGTTTGGCTTTTTATAGTTATGCCCACGTACCATGGTTAAAAGGAAATGGACAAAGAGGCTATGCCGCGACTGATCTCCCTTCTCCGGAACTCAAAAGAGAACAATATGAAAGTGGAAAAAAACTACTTGCCGAAGTGGGATATTATGAAATTGGGATGGACCATTTTGCGCTTAAAGACGATTCGTTATTTAAAGCCATGATATCCAAAACGTTACATCGAAATTTTATGGGTTATACGGCGTCAAAAACTAAATTGATGATAGGTTTAGGTGCTTCCAGTATTGGAGATAGTTGGTATAGTTTTGCCCAAAATGTGAAAGGGATAGAGGAGTATGAACACTTGGTCGCGAATGACATCATACCTATTTACCGTGGTCATATTTTAACGGAAGAAGATCAAATTATTCGTCAACATATCTTAAATTTAATGTGTAGATTTGAAACAAGTTGGTCAGAAGAGAATGGAGATTTTGCTATGATCAATGATATTTTAGATCGTCTTACTGAGATGGTTGAAGACGATTTGCTGGAAATAGACGTTAATAAAATAGTAGTCACAGAAAAAGGGAAACCATTTATAAGGAATATTTGTATGGCGTTTGATTTGGTTACTCCATAGAAAAAAACCTGAAACCAGACTTTTTTCCATGACTATTTAAAATATTTATTGAACCTAAATATCCGAAAACATGAAAACAATTATAGTACCTATTGATTTTTCTGAACAGTCTGAATATGCCTTAAAGGCAGCAGCTTCTTTATCAAAAAAGCATGGCTCTGAAATACTAGCGCTTCATATGCTAGAGTTAAATGAAGCCATGATATCTTCTTCAGAGGGATTTCATCCCGAACAAACTGTTTTTCTTTTGAAAATGGCAGAAAAGAGAATTACTGAATTCTTAAATAAGCCATATTTAGTTGATGTTAAAGTGACCCCTATTATTAAACATTTTAAAGTCTTTAGCGAAGTAAATGATATTGCAGAGAAACACAAGGCGGATTTAATAATAATGGGTTCACATGGGAGTGATGGACTTAAAGAGATCTTCGTGGGTTCAAACGCAGAAAAGGTAGTTAGAAATTCTAATATTCCTGTTTTGGTTATAAAAGATGAATTAGAAGATTTTAAGGTAGACAGCTTTGTTTTTGCCTGTGCTTTTAAGGAGGAAAGTCTTCCGGCTTTTTATAAGGCTCAGGAATTTGCAAGCAAATTATCAGCATCTTTAAATTTGGTATATATTAATACTCCTGGAGATAACTTCTTAAGTAATCAAGATGCTTATGAAAATATCAATTCATTTATGCAAAAAGCGAATGCCGGAAAAGAAGTAACTATTTACAACGACTATAGCGTTGAAAGAGGAGTGCTAAATTATAGTGAAAGTATCCATGCAGACATCATTGGGATACCAACTCATGGTCGTAAAGGATTGTCCCATTTCTTTATGGGCAGTATTGGGGAGGATATTACAAACCATTCTACAATTCCGGTTATGACATTTAAGATCTAAGAATAAGTCTGTAAATAAAAAAGGGAGGTCCAAAACGGATCTCCCTTTTTTTATGCCTTAATTTTAAAAGCTTTTGAACTTTGGATTTCCCATTCTAAAGAAGTTTTTTTTCTGATAAGCGCATTAAGTGATTATTTTTATGAGGATTCGAAAGGAATTAATACCTATCTTATTTCACTTAAAATAGATTTTTAAACAAATCCAAAATATATGAAAACACCTATTCCTAAATATTATCTTATTTTAATTTTTCTTTTGACTTTACAAGGGTTTGCACAGACCATTTCCAAAGATGAAATGATAGCCTTTACAAAAGAATGGAATGGAGAACGGTTCGAAGACGGAAGGCCTAAAATACCCGATAGCTATTTGGAGCGTGCCAAAAATATTTCAATTGAAGAAGCATGGGGTGCTATGCGAGGTCTTGGATACCACAATCAATTTGAAGGAAACTGGATGATGATTCATGAAGATATGGCTATGACCGGAAGGGCTTTAACGGCTCAGTATATGCCCACAAGGCCAGATATCCAGAAGGTTATTAAAAGTCAAGGAGAAAAAGAGGGAAGAATTGGTTCTTCCAATTCTTGGCCAATAGACGCCTTAGAGCAAGGGGATATATACATAGCGGATGGCTTTGGCAAAATAATAGACGGAACTTTAATAGGTGATAATTTAGGGAATGCTATATATGCTAATTCTGGCAATGGTGTTGTATTTGATGGATCTCTTAGAGACTTAGAAGGATTGGAAAAAATAGAAGGATTTAACGCGTTTGTTCGTGGATGGGATCCCTCCTTTATAAAGGACATGATGCTTACCGGACTCAATAAGCCTATCCGAATTGGGCGTGCAACGGTGATGCCGGGAGATTTAGTACTTGCCAAAAGAGAAGGAGTGATTTTTATTCCAGCTCATTTGGTAGAAGAGGTTATTACTCAGGCTGAGTTTGTTGCCTTGAGGGACGAGTTTGGACATCTGAGGTTAAAAGAAGGAAAGTATACCCCGGGACAGATCGATACCAAATGGACAGATGAGATAAAACAAGACTTTTTAAAATGGATTGATCAAAACCCGGATAAATTACCAATGAGTAAAAAAGAATTAGATGCTTATTTAAAAACAAGAACCTGGTAATTCAAGATAATCTAAAAAACTAAGTATAACCAAATGAAAATTTCTAAAAACACTAACCACAAAGAAGAATCAATTTCTAGTAAGGAAAATCAACGTAGATCCTTTATAAAAAAAGCTGGTTTGGGCGGCTTGAGTCTTGCAAGCCTTTCCATGGCCTCTGCAGCGGAACAGGTAGATTATGTATCACAAAATGTTAATAGAAATTCCAATCCATCTACTCTGAAAATCACAGACATGAGGATAGCTGAAATTGGAGGTGATGTGGCCTTTAGAACACCAATAGTCAGGATTTATACAAATCAGGGAATAGTTGGCCATGGGGATGTAAGGGATGGTGCCGCAAAGGAATATGCCTTATTTCTAAAAAGTCGTTTACTTGGTGAAAACCCTTGCAATGTGGAGCGCCTATTTGGAATTATAAAGCAATTTGGTTATCATGGAAGACAAGGGGGAGGTGTATCGGGAGTAGAAATGGCTTTGTGGGATTTAGCTGGGAAGGCTTATAATGTTCCGGTTTATCAAATGTTGGGGGGTAAGTATAGAGATAAAGTGAGAGTCTATTGTGATACTACAGTTTCTAAAGATCCTCAGGAGTATGCCAATAGAATGCAGGCTAGAATAGATCAGGGATATACTGCTTTAAAAATGGATATTGGTATAAACTTAATTAAAGATATACCCGGAGCAATAATTAACTCACAAGATGCATCCTATAATCCGTATCAATATGAATACCGCTCATATAATGAAACTAAACATCCTTTTACAAGAATTCAGATTACAGATAAGGGTATAGATTTGTTAATGGAATACTTAGATGTTATGCGTTCCAAAATTGGCTACGATATTCCCATGGGAACTGATCATTGGGGCCATTTTGGGGTAAATGAGGCCATAAAAATTGCAAGAGCAGCTGAACCTTATAACCTTGCTTACGTTGAAGATATTGTACCATGGCAATATACAGAACAATGGAAAGAAATAACTCTAGCTTCGACCACTCCTACGCAAACCGGTGAGGATATTTTTAGACTAGAAGGGGGCTTTGAAGAATTAATTACTACTCGTTCAGTAGATATTGTTCATCCAGATCCAAATACCGCTGGTGGTATACTCGAATCTAAAAGAATTGGCGATTTTGCTTCCAAACATGGAATTGGATTTATGCATCATCATGCTGCAGGACCAGTTTCCTTTATTGGATGTGTTCATAGTGCCGCCGCCACAGAGAATTTCATGTGGTTAGAACACCACGCCGTGGATAAAAAAGATTGGGAAAATCTGGTGACCGGATTCGATGGTCCAATTGTTAAAGATGGTTATGTAACGGTTCCGGATAAACCAGGCTTGGGTGTTGAGTTAAATGAAGACATGGTTAAAAAATACCTTATTAAGGGAGAAAAGCTGTTTGCACCTACTCCTAAATGGGATGAGATTCGTTCTTGGGATAGGCTGTGGAGTTAAAATCAATCTTTCCCTAACATAGGAAAAAGCTTTTTAATTTCTTCATCAGAGGGTTGTTTTCCATATTCACATATTTGAAAACCTTCTGCTCGCTTAATAGTCTTGGCCTTATCACCATACCACTTGTCTAAAGATTTTTGAGTGGCTTCATCTAGAGGGGATGCCCTCCATTTAGACAGCCATTGCAGACGTTCTTTATCATCTGCTGGAACTTCATTCAGACTTCCATTGGTCCATGGCAACCATTCAAAAAACTGTGATTCATGAGCGGCAAGAGCATAGATTTTTTGATCAAAAACGGAATCAATATTAATAGCGATGTCTGGTTGAAAAGGATTTGGTCTTTTAAAGTTATCATGAGAATAGACAAAAACAGGATTTTTCTTTAATGGGGGAGTGTCCGCTGCCACATTTGGCACAATTACCATATAGGCAGCATCCTGAATGAGTATTCCGGTATAGCGGTGATCAGGGTGATAGTCATTGGGCCTAGGTGCGATGACCAGATCGGCATTCCATTTTCTAATTTCCCGAATTACCTTTAATCTGTTTTCTAAAGTTGGTAATAATTCTCCATCGTGGTTATCTAAGACGGTATAGGTGACTCCGAACCTTTTACCTGCTTCTTGGGCTTCTGCCATTCGAATTTTTGCTAAGACACCTCCCCCTTTGGCATAATGACCAGCGTCTCCATTAGTGAGAGAGACGAATTTTACCTTATGACCCATTTGAGCAAATAAAATTGCCGTACCTCCGGCATCAATATCACAATCGTCCGGATGAGCCCCAAAAACCACAATATTTAATGGTTTATCCTGTGCAACAATATTAGCATTGACCAATAGGAGAAGGAAACCTAGAAATAGATACTTTATCATAATCGTTTTATAAAAGTTTCATGTTTTTTGGGTCCCATTTTACCGGAGCTCCATTGTAGTAACTTTCATTTGCCAATAAGGCCGCCCCGGCAGCTCTTAGACCAAAAGTAGGATCTTGTATAATGGTCGATTTACCTCTTATGGATTGAAAAAAGGTATAAAAATGATCGTAATGACTTCCTTTGTAATCAGAAGGAGCTTCCCAAATAGTTTCGCCCAGCTTTAATTCAGATTTTCTATTTTCGACAGTTTTAGATTGATATTCTTGCTTAATTTTTTCCTGTGTAGCTTCGGTATAGGCTACCATAGAATAGTTCCCTGGAATCATGCTAAGTTTTGAGCGAACCAGAGTAACAGAATTAGAACCAACTTCCATAGATCCTTCTGTTCCTATCATTTTAAAGCCGCCTCCACCGCCAGATCCGGCGATAAAATTAATACGAAAAGCAGCATTAAATGCGGGATGTGATTTTGTTTCCGGATAGTCATATAAAGTTATTGTAACATCAGGAACATCTCGCCCATCTTTCCAATAGCGTAAACCTCCTGATGAAATAGCTCGGTTGGGTCCATCAGAGCTGATAATATAATTTAAAGAGGAAAAGGCATGCACAAATAAATCCCCGGCTACGCCAGTACCATAATCTTGGTAATTTCTCCATCTAAAAAAACGCTTGTCTTCATAGGGGACTTTTGGGGCGTTCCCTAAAAATGTATCAAAATCAACTGTTTTCGAATTAGCATCAGGCGGAATTGGATATTGCCAGGCACCTTCAGCAGAGTAGCGGTCATTATACATATCCAGCATAACCAAATCTCCAATGGCTCCGGCTTCATATAGTAATTTCGCTTTCTCATTTCCCAAAGAAGACATCCCTTGACTGCCTATCTGACATATCATTCCTGTTTCTTTCTGTACTTGAATGATCTCGTGGCCTTCGTCAAAATTCTGAACCATAGGCTTCTCACAATAAACAGCTTTGCCTGCTTTCATGGCTTCTATAGTTATTTTCTTATGCCAATGATCAGGAGTAGCAATAATCACCGCATCAACTTCTTTCATGTTTAGAATTTCTCGGTAGTCACGCGTAACATAAATTTGATCGCCCCAAAGCTCTTTAGCTCTATCAAGGCGACCTGTATATAAGTCGCAAGCAGCCACCAATTTTACGCCAGACACCTTCAGTGCTGACATGGTATCATAAATACCCTGAATCCCGGACCCAATTAAAGCAAGATTTATTTGATCGTTTGCAGAGTATGAATTTTGATTATATGAGCGATTTAATGATAGCTTTTGACCTTGAGAAGAGGTCATTATTTGTGGACTAGCTGTTAATGCAGCCGCACCCAATCCGGCCTTTCTAAGAAAAGACCTTCTAGACTGATTTTTTTTCATAAACAATTATGCTTTCGAGTTAATTTGGTTGTATTAAGATGTTTAAGATACATCTTTTTAGTTATTACAACAATGGGAAGAACAGATTCTGTAAAAGAAGATGCTAGAATGAATAGGAAATAATGAAGTCTTGATAAGTTCCCCTTGAGGGGTGTTTCTTTGTGGTAAAAATTTTTTTACAATCCATGTCTTCCAGAAAATTATGAATAGCTTCTTGACGCTCATCATAAGGATTGGTTTTGCCCCAAGCAATTAAAACGTAATCAGCCTTTTCAATGCTTTCCTGGATTATTATATCGTTTTGAACCCCTATTGCCTTTTTTGTTCCGGAAAAATCTTTTGTTTGTACTAAGGCAAACTGATTTACAATTACCATCTTTTGAATCTTTTTAAATGGTCTTACCTTCTTTTCAAAAACTAGCTTTTCCAGAAATTGTACAGATTTATCTGCTATTTCAATATTGGCGATACTGGGATTTTGCATGATAACACATAAAGTATCACCCTTAATACAACTCTTATTTACGATCGTTAAACGATATCTATATTTTTTGTCTTCGGAGAAGATTGCAGATATTTCTAAATTGGGAAGATGATTAAAATTTATTTTTGGCATTACTACAAATGTCTAAGGTTTTCTTGCTTGGAATATTTTTAAAAACAGCATCGTAGACATTTTTTGTGCTCTATTTTTAGCAGTCCATACTAGATCTCCCTCAAATAATTCATCTAAAGTTGCAAACCATAAATTTAGCCATAACCCAAAATGTTCTGAAGTTATAGAATAATTCGTTTTTTGATCTACTCTTTGATGAACGACTATGGGGTTTCTTTTATAGTTTTTAGAGCCAAATAGTTGATGCTCCCAAAAGTCGGTAAGGATTTTATAATGTTCTTCCCAATCATCAATATTATCATTGAAATATGGCCCTAAAACCGTGTCAACTTTGATTTTATCATAGAAGGAAACTACTAATTCTCTAATATCGTTTCTGGAACTTAGATTCCTCTTGTTCATAAAATTTATTTAAATAAGCTGCAAAGCCACCTCTACCATTTCATTAAAAGTACTTTCACGTTCTTTCGCAGAGCAGATTTCTCCAGTAACTAAGGAATCTGAGATGGTGAGCAGTGCTAAGGCTTCAATTTGATGTTTTGCAGCAATAGTGTATAAGCCAGCAGTCTCCATTTCAACGCATAATACGCCATATGCAGCCCATTTTTTATAAGTTTCAGGAGAAGCTTCATAATAGACATCAGAGGATAGTATATTGCCTTCAATCGCCTTTATTTTGTTATTTTTCGCATAAGTGGAAGCCTTAACTGCCAAATCAAAACTAGCTGTTGGCGAATAATGCATTCCGGAAAAAATGATATTATTTATGGAGGAATTGGTAGAGGCAGAAATGGCAATAACTAGATCTTTCAGTTTTACATGTGGCTGATATGATCCGGCAGTACCAAGTCGGATAATCTTATTAACATCAAATTCATTAATTAGTTCATGGTAGTAAATTAGCGATGAAGGAATTCCCATTCCACTTCCTTGTACCGAGACTTTATTTCCATTATACTCTCCTGTAAATCCTAACATTCCTCTTATCTTAGAATAACATTTTACATTTTCCAAATAAGTTTCTGCAATCCATTTAGCTCTCAACGGATCCCCGGGCATTAAGACAGTAGAAGCTACATCTCCTTTTTTTCCATCGATGTGTATGCTCATAGTGTATTATTTTTATTTAAAATGGTTATTCCAGAAGAAGTTCCTAGTCTGGATACTCCCATTTGAATAAATTCCTCTGCCGTAGGTCTATCTTTAATTCCCCCCGACGCCTTTATTTTTATATCATCTCCTACAGCCTCTTTAATTAGGGTAATATCGTAAAAAGAAGCTCCTCTAGAACCAAAGCCAGTGGATGTTTTGACAAAATCTGCCTTGCCTTTTAGAACCAATGTACTGGCATATTTAATTTCATCAGGATTGAGATAACAAGTTTCAATAATTACTTTTAATACTTTATTATCTAAACAGTTTTTTAAGGCCATAATCTCATTTTGCACTTCTGAATATTTAGCCGATTTAAACCAACCTAGATTGATAACCATATCTACCTCATCGGCTCCCTCTTCCATAGCGTATTTGGCTTCTTCTAACTTCGCTTTAGTAGAAACTGCTCCCAAAGGGAACCCAACAACGGTAGCCAACTTCACATTAGAATCCAATAAAAGTTTCTTTGCTAAGGATAGATAACAACTATTAATACAAACAGCATAGAAGTTATGCCTTATTGCTTCCTCACACAGGATTTTAATATGAGTTTCGGTACTATCTGCCTTAAGTAAGGTATGATCAATAAATTGTTCTATTGGTTTATTTATCATTATCCTCTATTAAATCGATCATATGCCGCTCTATCTAAAGATTCTCTATGGTCCGGATGTGAAATAGAGATAAGGGCTTTTGCTCTTTCATATAGGTTTTTACCGAATAAATTTACGACTCCATATTCTGTAACTACGTAATGTACATGTGCTCTTGTGGTAGTTACACCAGCACCTTCTTTTAAGGTAGGTGTAATTTTTGAAATACCTTTAGGAGTAGCTGAAGAAATGGCAAAAATAGGTTTCCCTCCATGGGAAATAGCTGCGCCTCTTATAAAATCCATTTGACCCCCTACGCCAGAAAAATGCCTCATTCCGATACTGTCCGCACAAATTTGTCCGGTTAGATCTATTTCTATAGCGCTATTGATCGCTGTTACCTTAGGATTCTTTGCAATTAAAGCGGTATCGTTTGTATAGGCGGCTTCCTTAAAATGTACAAGGGGATTGTCGTCTATAAAATCATATAGCCTTTGAGTTCCCGCGGCAAAGCTTGTAACAATCTTTCCAGTCTTAATTACTTTCTCTTCTCCCGTAATAATGCCGTTTTCTACGAGAGGGAGGAGGCCGTCAGAGAACATTTCTGTGTGAACACCAAGTCTTTTATGTCCCCCCAAATTATGTAAAACTGCATTGGGGATATTGCCAATTCCCAGTTGTAAAGTAGCCCCGTCTTCAATAAGACTTGCCGTATGTTTTCCAATTTCATATTCAACATCTGAAATTTCCGTTATTGGCGCAGCATGAATAGGTTCATTCACTTCTACGGCTAAATCTATTTTACTATGGTGAATAATGCCGTCACCATGCGTACGAGGTACCTGTGGATTTACTTGTGCAATAACTTTTTTAGCTGTTTCTATTGCCGGGATAGCAATGTCAACGGAAACGCCAAGAGAGCAATAACCATGAGAATCAGGAGGGGAAACTTGTACTATTGCCACATCTAAAGGCAAAATATTACGCCTAAATAAATAGTGAATCTCGCTTAGAAAGATAGGAATATAATCTCCCTGATTGGTGTTTACAGCTTTCCGAACATTACCTCCAACGAAACAACTGTTTATTTTAAAGGACTGGTTGTAGGGAGGCAGGGCATATTTAACTTCTCCTTCAGTATGTATTGAAATAATCTCTACATCACTTAATTCTTTATACCGTTCACAAATAGTATTCATCAAGGTATTAGGAGTCATTGCAGCTCCTTGTAAAAAAACACGATCGCCCGACTTAACGGAAGCTGCAGCTTCGGCAGCGGTAACCA
>NODE-686-length-11790-cov-16.079_pt1 | contig 11790 bp, 11 predicted proteins | sample MGYA00139097_ERZ477577 | MGnify/ENA metagenome assembly ERZ477577 | reverse complement strand
GTCGCCGACTTTATTCCGAGTTTGCCTGCATGTGGTAGTGGAGCATTTTTATGACACAAAGCCAGCAAACAAAATCAGTGAATGATGAACGTGTAAAGCAGCGTTCCAGGTTTCATCAGGCACTGATTCGTCCAGAGCTTGGGGGTATATTCGGTACCATTCTGGTCTTTTTCTTCTTTTTCCTGACCGCCAGAGACTCTGGCATGTTTTCTCCTACCGGTGTGATGAACTGGTCGGTTGTTTCGGCTCAATTCATCATCATCGCGGTTGGCGCCTGTTTGCTGATGATCGCCGGCGAATTTGATCTGTCGGTAGGATCAATGATCGGATTTGCCGGCATGAGTATCGCTTTATTATCCATCAGCATGGGCCTGCCCATCTGGCTGGCGATTATTCTGACCTTTATTTTATGCATGGCTGTTGGCGCCTTAAACGGCTGGCTGGTGATTAAAACCGGATTGCCCAGTTTCATTGTTACCCTCGCTTTTCTGTTTATCTTGCGAGGATTGACCATTTTTTCGGCCATCGCCACCACCAAGAAAACCATTATCGGTGGTGTGAGGGATGCTGCCGAGGGCGACTGGCTGGCGCCACTTTTCGGCGGCAAGGTCTTGGTTGGGCTATTTACATGGATGGGAGAAAACGGCTGGATCGAAACCTTCTCCCGTGGCATCAAAAAGGGCAAACCGGTTATTGAAGGCATACCAATGCTGATAATCTGGGCCATCGTACTGATCATTTTTGGCCATTTGTTGCTGACCAAAACCAAATTTGGTAACTGGATTTTTGCTTCCGGCGGTGATGCACGGGCCGCATCCTATGTCGGCGTGCCGGTCAAACGCGTCAAGATACTGATGTTTATGTTCACCGCCTTTTGCGCCTGTATATTTGCCACCGCGCAGGTCATGGAATTCGGTTCCGCCGGGGCGGACCGGGGATTGTTAAAAGAGTTCGAGGCGATCATCTCCGTAGTTATCGGCGGCGCCCTGCTGACCGGCGGTTACGGCTCAGTGATAGGGGCGGCCCTTGGCGCCCTCATTTTTGGTGTGGTGCAGCAGGGCTTGTTCTTTGCCGGAGTGGAAAGCTCGCTGTTCAGGGTGTTTCTAGGCGTCATCCTGCTGTTGGCGGTGATCCTGAACACCTATATACGTCGAATGATCACCGGGGAGAGGTAGCATGACCAAGCCGATCATTGAAATGAAGAATATCGAGAAGCATTTTGGCTCGGTCATCGCCTTGTCAGGCGTTTCTCTCGACCTGGTACCCGGTGAATGTCATTGTCTGCTTGGCGATAACGGTGCGGGCAAATCAACCCTGATTAAAACCATGTCAGGGGTGTACAAACCGACCGCCGGAGAGATCTATTTTGAAGGCAAACCGCTGGATCTTCAGGATCCGCGTGATTCTATCTCCATCGGTATTGCTACCGTGTATCAGGATCTGGCGATGATTCCATTGATGTCTGTTACGCGCAACTTTTTTATGGGCAACGAACCGGTGAAAAAGATCGCCGGCATCAGTTTCTTCGACCACAAGACCGCCAATGAAATCACCATGGCCGAGATGAAGGAGATGGGTATTAACCTGCGTTCTCCTGATCAGGCTGTCGGTACACTTTCGGGAGGTGAGCGTCAGACCGTGGCAATTGCCAGGGCCGTACATTTTGGGGCCAAGGTGCTGATCCTCGATGAACCGACCTCGGCACTCGGTGTGCGCCAGACATCCAATGTGCTGGCAACCGTCGACAAGGTGCGCAACCAAGGTATAGGTGTGGTGCTGATCACGCACAATGTACGACATGCCATGGCGGTAGGCGATCGCTTTACCGTTCTCAACCGCGGACAGACGCTGGGCACCGCCAAACGCGGCGAAATTAGCGCAGAAGAATTGCAGTACATGATGGCAGGTGGCCAGGAGCTCGCCCAACTTGAGAGTTCTCTCGGGAGTACAGTTTAGCAGTAACAGGGCCGCTTCGGCTCATTGAGCCTCTGACGCCGCGACCATGTGAATACCCCGCTGTTCAGCTGGTTTTCCTATTGGATTTAGGTTGTTAGCAGAAATAATACAGATTTTCAGGTTATAAAAGAGATACTTTAATGAAAGAAATAGGCGTTGGTGTGGTAGGCACCGCATTTATGGGCAAGGCCCATTCATTGGCCTACGCAGCGGCAGGTACTGCTTTTGGCGATGGTTTGAGGCCGCGGCGGGAAATGATCTGCGATATCGATGCCCGGGTGGCCGAAGCAAAACGTGTTGAAATGGGCTTTGCCCGTGCCACGACGAATTACATGGATGTAATCAACGACCCCAAGATTGAGTTGATATCGGTCTGTGTTCCCAATTCGTTGCACAAGGAAATTTCGGTAGCCGCTTTAAAAGCGGGCAAGCATGTATGGTGCGAGAAACCGATGGCTACCAGCGTATTGGAAGCCGAGGAAATGCTGGCAGCAGCCCGTGATTCAGACTGTCAAACCATGTTGGGATATAACTATACTCAAAACCCATTGGTACAGTCTGCAAGAAACCTGATTGAAGAGGGTGTGATTGGCCGGGTCACCGCTTTCCATGGAGTTTACGATGTCGATAATGAGGCCGATCCGGACAGACCGCATAGTTGGCGCATGAGCCGGGAGGCGTCAGGCACCGGTGCAAATGCAGATGTCATGTGTCACCTTGTGAGCATGGCGCACTACATGACAGGTAGTGAGGTTGCTCGGTTAGTCGGTGATTATGATACGGTTTATAAGGAACGGTGTGATCCGCAATACCCGGAACAATCTTTACCGGTAGACAATGATGATGTATGCATGGCTTTGGTCCATTTTGCCAGTGGTATCAAGGGTACTCTGCGTGTCAGCCGGGTAGCCTGGGGGCGGAAGTGCGGCTTACGTTGGGAGGTTCATGGTTCCCAGGGCATGATTTGTCACGACCAGGAACGTCTTAATGAAATTCAGTTGTATAAACGTTCTGATGACCCCCGGCAGCAGGGTTTTACAACGATTTTGTCGGGTCAGTACCACGAACCCTATAGTGCATTTCTGCCCAATGCTGGACATACACTCGGGTTTATCGATGTCAAGGTCTGTGAGCTGCACCAACTGCTTATCGCTATTGCCGAGGGCAAGCCTGTCTGGGCCAGCTTTGAAGATGGCTTCAAGATAGAAAAAGTGATGGATGCGATCGATCGTTCGGCACTTACTGGAGAGTGGAAGGATGTCTAATAACACTGCGCTGCAACTCAGCTATGGCGAAAACCGACAATTTCAGGCGCTGGTACTCGGCCGTGCTGGGCTCGACCTGTATCCAGAACCGAATGGCTGCAAAATTCAGGATGCACTATCTTTTTCCAGCGATCTTGGCGGGTCGGCTGGCAATATTGCTGTCGCCATGTCTCGGGCCGGTGCAAAAGCAGGGCTTATTTCCGCGGTTTCAGATGATGCTGTCGGGAATTTTGTCAAACAACGCCTGATTAATGAAGGTGTAGATACGTCACTGATAGGGACAACATCTGGCGATGAAAGAACCAGCCTTGCTTTGGCGGAAGTCCGTGATTCTGATTGCGAAGTGGTGATCTACCGGAATAATCCTGCCGATCTCAATGTGGAATGCAATCGCCGGATTGAATTGGCACTGGCCGATAGCAGTAATCTGGTGGTGACCGGGACAAGCCTGATCGATCCTGATTCAAGGGATCAGGTGCTGCAAATCATGAGCCTCGCAAAAGGTGGCGACTGTCATGTCTGGCTGGATCTGGATTATCGGGCCTGGAACTGGCCGAGCCTGGAACATACCCGCGGTGTGTATCGGAAAGCTGCCGCTTTAGCAGACGTTCTCATTGGTAATGAAGAAGAATTTTCGATATTGACCCACGATATTCCAAGCCAGATAGAACAATGTCGTGAGCACAAGCAAATTATGGTGCTCAAACGTGGGAGCGACGGTTCCAGCCTGTATGCCGGAGATGCCTGTCTTGATTGTGGAATATATCCCGCCACACCATTAAAGCCCTATGGTGCAGGGGATGCCTTTTTAGGCAACCTTCTGGTTCGTTACATGAAAACTGGTGACTGGCAGCAATCTGTCGAGGCTGGCAGTGCGGCGGCTTCTCTTGTGGTTTCACAGCGTGGTTGTGCTAACGCGATGCCTACACCCAATCAATTAAAATCACTACAGGAATCCGGAACTATGGAACCTGCTGCAAAGTGGAGTTAAACATGCATATTCCTCATCACGACAATCACAATAAACCCATTGTTGATCGCAAGGACAGCAGGGTACCGCTGTGTTTCTTCAATATTGTCAAACTAAAGAAAGGCGAAGCATTCAATTCGCAGGTCGAAGGCTATGAGACCTGTCTGGTACCGGCTACTGGCAGTATCGATGTCAGTGTCGGGGATGAAACATATGAACAAGTCGGTAAGCGCCTGCATATCTGGGAAGGAGATCCAGAAGGTTGTTACGTGCCGGTCGGCGTTGCGGCGACCATGCGTTGTATCAGCGATGAGGCAGAGGTTTTTGTCGCCGGAGCAAAACACGACGAAGTTTATGAGCCTTTCGTGGTCAGGGAGAACGATATCGATCCGGTTCAATATGGATCCGATGATACAAAAACCCACCGCAAGATAAAGCATATACTGGGGCAGAACCCTGGTGGCCAGGTCGGGCGCTTGCTGGTCAGCGAATTGTTCACCGTAGGCGCCGGCGGTTGGTCAGGTTTTCCACCGCATAAGCACGACACCGATCACCTGCCCAGCGAAACCCGGCACGACGAAGTCTATAATTTTAGATTCAATCCCGAACATGGTTTCGGCGCCCAGTTCCTGACCAAGGAAGGTGAGGATTACGGCGATGTCTACCATATACGCAATAGCTCCACCATTCTACTTGAAAAGGGTTATCACCCCTGCGTGGCGGCACCAGGGTATGAAATGTATTACTTTACGATTCTCGCTGGTCTGTCTCAGCGTCCGCTGATACAGAACTTCCATTCAGATCACGCATACCAGCTGGAAACCATCCCCGGCATCAAGGATATGATCAATAAATTCAAATAATCCATTATGCTTGCCAACCTCAACCAGGTTTTACAACCGGCCTTCAAAGGCGGCTACGCAGTCGCCTGTTTTAATGTCTTTGGGTATGAAGATGCGCTCGCGGTCGTTGAAGCTGCGGAAGCAAGAAATGCCAGCGTCATTCTGTCAATCAATCTGGATATGATTGAATTCATGCCGCTGCAAAATATCGTATCGATGTTTCGACCGCTGGCGGAATCTGCCAGTGTGCCCGTATGTCTGCATCTCGACCACAACTATGAAATTGATACAGTGAAAAGCGCCATTGACCACGGATTTTCTTCTGTTATGTATGATGGCTCTCAAAAGCCGATTATGGATAACATTACTGGAATCCAGTCGGTGGTGGCACACGCAAGACAGCAGAATGTATCGGTAGAGGCTGAAGTTGGATCGGTTCCCTACGCCAAAGGCCGCGACCATATTAAGTCGGCACTTACCAAGGTTGACGAAGCGCTGATGATGGTTGAACAAGGCAAACCAGAAGCAATAGCAATTTCAGTCGGTAACATACATCGCATCGAAAGTAGCTATGTAGACATCAATTTTGAAAGATTCGATGCCCTGGAAAAAGCCATCAAAATACCATTGGTAATCCATGGAACCAGTGGTATCAAACCTGAAGATATTCGTGTGCTGGCCCGACGCAATGTATGTAAATTTAATATCGGTACCTGTTTACGCCAACGCTTTGGCAGCGCTTTAAGGAACACCCTGGCATCTGATCATGAACTATTTGATCGCCTGACCATCATGAAACAGATAATACCTGAATTAAGCGATGAAGCCGGCAAAATGATTGAATTGTTAGGCCAATAGGCCAATGAGGACTGCAGGCTGACCGGCGCGCATAGATAAAATTTATTAAAGTTCGGAAAACTATGACATCTTCAATCAAAACATACGATTCGCTGCATATGGGTCGTTCCTCGATAGATCTCTATGCCAACGATATCGGTGCGCCATTTGCTGAAATCAAGAATTTTGCCGCCTATGTCGGCGGGTCACCAACAAATATCAGCGTAGGGGCCCGCCGATTGGGCCTCAAGACCGCGCTTCTCACCGGCCTCGGGGAAGATCCGGTGGGAGATTTTATCCTGCATTTTCTTGAACAGGAAGGCGTGGAGACCAGCTACAGTCCTCGTAAGCCGGGGCACCGTACAAGTGCGGTAGCACTGGGGATTGAACCACCTGACAAGTTTCCGCTGATCTATTACCGCGACAATTGTGCTGATATCGAACTGACCATCGATGATGTGCTGGCCGCCCCAGTTGGGAAAAGTAAGGTGTTTCAGTTTGCTGGCACGAATCTGAGCAAGGATCCCTGTCGAACCGCAACCATTTTTGCTGCCGAACTTTCCCAGAAGGTAGGCACAGAGGTAGTACTCGATATCGATTTCCGTCCTGACCAGTGGCATGATCCACGGGCGTTCGGGGTGACGATTCGTTCGGTGTTGCCCAATGTCGACATCGTCATCGGCACCGAAGATGAAATCAACGCTGCCATGCTCGTCGACGCCGGCCAGATCAGTCTGACCCATTCACAGGTTTCCGATGCCCGGGTCGAAGGGGATATCGATGAGGCAATAGCGACGCTGCTTTCTCTTGGTCCCAAGGCTCTGCTGCAAAAGAGGGGAGAGGAGGGTGTGCGCGTCCACCTGAAACAGGATGACGGCTCCATTGAACAGATCGATGCGCCCGGATACCCTGTCGAGATATACAATATTCTCGGTGCCGGCGATGCCTTTGGAAGTGGATTTTTGTTCGGTCATGTGAACGGCTGGGGCTGGTATAAATCAGCACGCCTAGGCAATGCCTGCGGAGCTATTGTAGTTACCAAACACGGCTGCGCCAATTTCATGCCCACCATGCTGGAGGTACAGGAATTTGTGGAGGGGCGTGGGGGCTTTTGACCCATGGATATCGCCAAGCTTGACGATTACCTTGCTTGTTAAATCGGTTCAATTTTTCCTTAACAGGATTTCTAAAAAGAATAACTATGAATGCTTGTGTTTTGTACGATAAACAGGATATGCGTCTGGAAGATCGAAGCCAGCCTGAACTTGGAGATCTCGACGTTAGAATAGAGATCAAAGTAGCAGGTATTTGCGGTAGTGATCTTCATTATTATCAACATGGAAAAGTTGCTGCCTTTAGTTTAAAAGAACCCTTAGTCCTAGGACATGAAGCCTGCGGCGAAATTGTCGAGGTAGGTAAAAAATCCACATTAACGCCGGGAGACAGAGTAGTGATAAATCCCGGACTAGTGTGTGGAAACTGTAAATATTGCCTAAGAGGGCAGGAAAATCTCTGCCGCGATATAAAGTTTATGGGATCAGCCAGCTATTTCCCTCACATTCAAGGTACTTTTCAAGAAACGGTCGTAGTGCAGGAACGGCAATGTCATATTGTTAGAAACGATACCGCTTATCAGGTATTGGCATTCGCTGAACCTCTCTCTGTTGCACTCCATGCGGTCCATCGCGCAGGTAATCTCTTCGATCAAAGAGTATTAATTATTGGCTCTGGAGCCATTGGACTTCTGGTAGCTTCTTTGGCTCGTTTATCAGGCGCCGCCTTTGTAGCCATCACAGACATATTAGATTACCCTCTGCAGGTTGCTCAAAAGTTGGGAGTTGATGAGTGCGTCAATGCCCAGCATGACACTGAGGTTATGGCCTCTTGGCAGCAAGAACCAAATTCTTTTCAAATAGTTATTGAGGCTACAGGTACGTATAAAGGGTTTGAAGCAGCGTTATCTTGCGCTAGTCCAGGAGGAAAAGTAGTGGAGGTTGGGATTTTACCGGGCGGACAGTCGGAGATACCGTTTAGCCATGCATTTGCAAAAGAATTGGATATACTATTCGTGCTCAGACAAAATTTACAATTTGGTCCCGCATTGGACATGCTGGCGCAGGGGAAACTTGACCCTTTGCCGTTGCTTTCTGCTTCTTTTGCGCTGCCTGACTTCGAGCAAGCTTTTGCCTTAGCCCGAGACAAATCCAAAGCTATAAAAGTACAACTGGAACCATAGACTGCATTGCGCAGAAACACAAACCGTATATAGCAATAGCCTTCACTGAACTCCACCATCAAAACGGTGGAGATTTCCATTGCACAGCTATGCTTTTGTTGAGGGGATGGGTTTTCCAAGTTAGATCGAAAATAAGCAGTAATAAGTGTGCCGCTAAGGCACGCACTGGCAGCTTTATGGACTGACCCGCTCGTTGCCGATGCCGATCTTGCCGATCTGCTGATGACAGAGATACTGGAGGCTAATGAACCTTATGTGAGACTAGAATTTCAGGAAAATTGAGATACAATAACCGTTGATAGCAATAATGAACCTGAATCGACTGTGGAACAACAAATTGCAGGAGCTCCCATGATAGTAAAATGCGATAAGCCGTTTGCTTATGGTTATACTACGATAACCGAACAGCACGGCAGGCACAGTGACATGTTGCTGGATTTCGGAATCTTAAAATTGAAAAGCGGTGACAAAAAAGTGTTTCCCCCCGGACGGGAAAGGGCCTGGCTGATGATAGAAGGTACAGCCACATTTATCTGGGGTGGAAAAAAGGAAACGATTACCAGAAATTCCTGTTTTGACGAAGCTCCCTACGCGCTCCATGTTGCTAAAGATGAAGAGGTCACCATAACGACAGATGCAGAATGCGAGATATGTGTCGAGCAGGTGGATAACGACAAAATATTTACCTCAAGGCTGTATGCACCTGAGGATGTCAGAACCGATATTTTCGGAGCCGGTACCTTAAACGAAACATCGATTCGATCGGTCAGAACGGTCTTTGATGGAGAGATAAACCCGCAGTCAAATATGGTTTTGGGAGAAGTGATCAATCATCCGGGCAAATGGTCCAGCTATCCTCCTCACGACCACCCACAGCCTGAAATCTATCACTATCGCTTCTTTCCACCCCAGGGCTTCGGTGTTTCTTTGCTCGACGATGAAGCACATACGGTAAAAAATGGTTACACAACGCTGATTGGACCGGATAAAACGCACTCTCAGGGAGCTGCACCGGGATATGCTATGTACTATATCTGGATGATTCCCCATCTTCCCGACGATCGTTGGCTTCCAACCACCAGATATTTTCGAAAAGAACATGAATGGCTGCTGGAACCTGAGGTGAAAATCTGGCCGGAACGCAAGGCCGGAAGTGTGAAATGAAAAGCGTTCGGTTGACGATGGGCAGGCTTTAGTCAAATTTCCTGATAATAAATATGGCAGTTTTGACGGGGAAGAGAACAGGTCTGTTCATGGAGATTCGGTATCTTTGGCTACGCCTGTGTCGGTTGGCCTTGGTGAAGCGCTGAAGAAGCCGAACCATTCATTGAAATCTTATCAGGGCCATAACGGGTAGGGGATAGTTGAAGTGGGATTGCTGGAATTTCGCTGAGCAGATCCAGAGTCAGCATACAATACCTAACCTAAAATGGAGTTGTGGCCTGATCTGAATTCCGTTATCATTGAATCCAGGGTAATTCCGTTGAGTCAATGCTAGAGGGGAACGCAAATGGCCCGTAACTCTTCGCCCGAAAAACTTCAAAAACGGATACGAGATCTTGAGAAGGAGCTGGCGATACTCAAAACTGATAAAATTTCCGGACAGTCAAAACAAAAATACCTGGAAGGTATCCTCAATAATACGAATACACCGATATTCCTGAAAACCTCGGACTTCAATTACATTTTTATGAACCGTGAGTTCGAACGACTTAGCCAGGTATCCTTTGACCAGGCGAAAGGTAAGGACGATTTTGCCGTTTTTCCCAAGCCAGTAGCCGAGCTGTTTCGCTCCCAAGACAGTGAAGTAATCGAGCGAAAAGAACTAATCGAATTTGAGGAAACAATACCGCTGAGCGACGGTGAACATACGTTTATAACAGCTAAATTCCCATTATTTGATCGTCAAGGAAAGGTTGATGCGGTCGGTGGTATTTGTACTGAAATAACCGCTCGCAAGAAAGCTGAGGCTGAACTGAAAGAGGCCGAAGAAAAATATCGCAGCATCTTCGATTATTCGCCTCTGGGAATCATGCAGATAGATAGTCGCGGTATCATCACGACCTGTAATCAGAAATTAGCCGAAATTCTGAACACGAGGGTTGAAAGAGTGACAGGTTTTGACCTGCTGAAATCTCTCAAAGATGAAGACGTAAGAGAGGCCACTCTGTCAGTCCTCGCTGGCCAGATATGTCATCACGAGGGGATCTATACGTCTCTTACAAGCGGCAAATCGGCATATCTCCGGGGGGTGTTTTCACCAATATTTTCAAGTGATGGGTCGGTTGTTTCTGCGATTGGCATTGTAGAGGACATTACGCGAAGGAAGAAAACCGAAGATGCACTGCATAAAGCCCGTACTGAGTTAGAACAGCGCGTCGCAGAACGCACAGAAGAACTTGACCAGAAAGCAAAAAGGCTCGTAGAAACTAATATTGCACTAGAGATTTTGCTGGAAAAGCGTCAGGCGGATAAGCAAGACCTGGAGAAGAAGGTTAAGGAAAATATCGAGAAACTGATTCGCCCTTATCTTGAAAAATTAGAAATTACCCATGGCGAGGCTTCAAAAGAACAACTTTTCAAGATCATACATGCCAACTTGGACGAAATTACCTCTTCCTTCATAGGTGACAAAAGTGGCCTGTCAAAACTCACTCCCGCGCAGATGCAAATTGCCGACCTGGTAAAGCATGGGCATACAACCAAGGAGATCGCCTATCTATTAAATCTCTCTCCGTCAACAATTGCCTGCCATAGACAAGAGATAAGAAAAAGGCTTTCTCTAACGAACAAGAAGATAAATTTGCAATCAGCCTTAACAGTTAGCTCCACATGACTAGATCATCTAGTTATTAGCTAGTCACTCTTTAGCTATTGTGCTGGGCCTACCTTGTAAACGATAATTTAAATAGAAGTTTGTCTGTTCAATTCTCATCAAACTGCTTCAGGTGTAATAAAGTAAAGGTATCCTCATGGCTGGAATTGATCAATTTCTGGTGTTTCTGTGGTTTCTGCCTGTAGTTTTCTTCATTATTCTGCCGCTGTTCATAGCTTGCTTTGGAGCATTGTACTCAATGCTTGGTGAGTTGAAGCCAGTGGCGGGACAACAGAGAAAACCGATAAAAAAAGTTACAGGCCCAAGAGTTACCACCGCTGCTTAGCGAGATGCCCAGGTGACCTATTCAGGTGGTTGCTGAGGGGTATTTCACCTACTCACTGCTAGGAAAGTAGATGGTATTGCCATATCAACCATTTTCTAGCCTGGGAGGGCCGACTCCCTTCGGCCCTCCATTTTTCCTTGAGCACCTGACGAATTGTAGTCAGGGTCATGTATCTTCTCGAAAGAACTCCTACCGCACCTTTCCCTTGCCTTCATCATAATATCGGAAGGTAGCAATTTCTTCCGTTAGAATACGGATGAAACTGGAGCTCAGGGCTCGTTAGGTTTCCGGTAATGGTTCAGCTTCTCTTCCTGGTGAGCCTCCGTAACCTTCTCGAGAGAGACAGCCTCATCCGCTGCCACTGGCTTGGAAACCAATAATTTGCGAGCCTCTGGTCAGTCACTTGCCCTGGACATGGCGTGGAGTGTTTGAATAATATCTTGGCTATCGATATTGTCAGCCACAAACACCTTTCCCACTTTAACGGGCAGCACAAGCCTTAGTGACTGAGCCAATCTCTTTT
>NODE-685-length-11791-cov-4.57209_pt1 | contig 11791 bp, 11 predicted proteins | sample MGYA00139097_ERZ477577 | MGnify/ENA metagenome assembly ERZ477577 | reverse complement strand
CCGCGCTACTCGTTCCCCTTCTCAAGAAGCTCCGCCATCTTCTCTTCAACCATGGCGAGATGTTCCATCATCTTCTGCCGCGCCAATTCAGGCTGGTGGTCGGCAATCGCCTCCATAATCTCTCGATGTTGCGTCAGCAGCAACTGGACATGACCTTCTTGCTGGTAAAACTCCATCAAGGCAACCTGAATGGTTGTATGAAAGAGAGAATGAATTGAATCGAGTACATGCATCTGCAAGCTGTTGTGACTGGCGGCGGTAATCGCGTAATGAAATTCTGCGTCGACCTCTGAATCCCAGCCACCCTTCGCCGCCTGCTTCTCCATGACATAATAGAGTCGACGTAGCTCAGCAATGTCCTTTGCCGTGGCCCTTTTCCCTGCAAGATATGCGGACCAGCCCTCAAGTCCCATACGCACCTCGGCAAGAGAGCGCAAAAGTTCAGGATCCCTTTTTTCCACCAGCTTGGCCAAAGGATCCATGATGCTGACCGCGGTCAAAGCTTTGACGAAAGTGCCCCCACCCTGGCGAGACTCCAGAAAACCCATCGCCTCAAGAACCATAATCGCTTCCCGAACAGAGGGTCTGCTGACACCCAGCATTGCCGCCAACTCACGCTCGGAAGGGATACGGTCCCCGGGTTTGAGTTCACCTTTTGAGATCAGCTGTTTGATTTGGCTGACGATTTCTTCGGATATTTTTTTCGGCCTGATCGGCTCAAGAACAATGGTCATGCCTTTTCCCCACTCGTAATATGGTATGACCAATTTTCTAACATAATAAGGGCTCGAACACAACGCCAAAGCCGCATCGGAAAGGGACAGTCCCCGTGCGGGGGCAGCCCCGATTTTAACCTCTGCCGCTTTTGTAACGCTTCAGCCACTCCTGCAGGTCGTCGTCTTCGTGCTCGAGTTCAAAAGCATTGATCAGGCCCCGGCGTAAGGCGACAGCAACCGCACGATTCCGCAAGTTGAAAGCATCACCGACCTTATCACTCTGGAACTGCTCCTGGTCGAGACTCAGCTTGCCATAGAGAGAGTTGAGGCGACTCTGCACACCTCGCCGGGAGAGATAGCGCCGCTGGGCAATGAGATTATCTGTCAAGCCGAGGGAGATATCGACCAAAGCTTCATACTCGATATCGGAGAGCGCTGTTTGACTGTGACCGGTACGGCCCTGCACCTTGCGAACTTCGGGGTCGATCCAGCATTGGTCTTCGAAAAGGACGGTGGCCATGGCCGTTGAAATCTTTTCCCGGGCGCTCGACTTGAGTACGTAGCCATAAACGGTTTCGGGGGGCACAATCTTGGACAGGGCCCGCACGTACATCTCGTCCTTGAACTGACTCCAGAAGACGATTCGTGCCTGGGGCTTTTGCTCCCACAGAGCCCTGGCAAACTCGACGCCATTCATCTGCGGCATCTGGATATCACTGATCACCAGCGGCGCATCGTGTTTCAGAGCCAGCTCTAGAGCAACCGCACCATTGTCGGCATGCTCCATCGTACAGTCCTGCACCCAGGCTTCTACCATCTGCTTGAGGAACTCGAAATCTTTCGGATTATCTTCAGCGATAACCAGGGCGTATGGTGCCATGGTGCGTTCTCCTTATCCTTCGTTGAGTGGCAACTCCAATTCAAAGCGTGTTCCTGAAGAAAAACGCGAACTCTGCCAACGAACCTGTCCACCAATAGCACGGGCGCGTTCCTGAACGTTATGAACCCCCCGGCCCCCACTCTCTGTCGGCAGCTGCGGAGTGAGATTAAAGCCTAGGCCGTTGTCCTCAACGATAACGATCAAAGTATTGCTTCGCAAACTCATAGCAACCTCCATCTGGTTGGCGTGAGCGTGCCGCAAAACATTATTAACAGCCTCGACAATAATCCGATAAACGGTCACCTGTGTCAGACGTGGCAACTGGAGTTTCGCGACATCCTCTCCAGCCATGAAATGATAGGTCGGCGCCCCGGGGGGCTCGCACACCTTGTCGAGCATGGATTCAATGGCCGCTGGCAGGCCGAGGATATCAAGGGTCTGCGGGTGCAGATTATCCATCACCACTCGCAGATTGGTCATCGCTTTTTGTAAATCTGTCTCGATTGATAACGCCTCTTCACCACAAGAAGAGTGCTCGCGTAGATGCTCGATCTTTCTACGCACAGCCGATAGCTCGGCAAGGGTCTGATCATGAATGTCCATGGCGATGCGCCGACGTTCCTCTTCGGCACCTTCGAGCAGTTTCTCGGCCGCCACCACGCGGATCAGCTGATCTGTCATCTGGTTAATGGAAACTGCGAGGCCGTCAAGTTCGTCACGCACCTTATCCGGAGCCGGAGGCGGCACAAACTCGCCGGCAGTGATACGTGCGGCGCTGTCAGAAAGAATTTTAATGCGGCTCAGGATGTTGCGCGCGAAGGCAAGAGAAAGAAAAATTCCGAGCAGGATAGCAATGCCGAGAACGACAATCGTAACGAAGGTTGTCTCGGCAACCAGCTCTTCAATATCTTCCTGATGCAGAGCCCCGAAATCCAGACGTTGTTGGTTCAACGAGTTGAGTAGCTTCTTGATGTTAGGCCGCAGCAATTTCAGACCCTCTGCAAGATTATCCAGATCCACTCCCTGCTCGGGATTCAGGTCACGAACACTTTGCCGAAGCAGGCTGGTATCAGACACTCCCAACAGCTCGGTTTCCAGCAACTGCTCGAAAGCCGCCGAAAGATGCTCGTGCAAAAATGACAGCTGCTGTACGGCCTTGGCATCTGGCATCTGGGCCTGAGCCAGGAAGCCAACAATACCCTCCATGCGCTGCGAGGCCATGTCAGCTTCGGCCAGGGCAATAAAGGCGGTTTTGAGGTTCTTGGCCTGCTGACGCTTCACCGACAAGTCCCAGTAAGTGAACTGCAGAAAGCAGAGCAGCAAGGTCATAAGGAAGAGGACGGCTGCTGGCGCCATGATTATCTGGTGTTTCAGTGCAAGTCTCATGATTTAGAAAATACCACAGAATTTCTCTCTGGACACTGTGCAATCGCACAGTGCGATGACACGACAACAAAGTTGATCAATTTTGCCCGGCCTCAAAGTAAACCTTTTTCAGAATGACTCGTCCAAACAAGCAAATCAATAACCTTGCCGGCAGCAACCCACACTCAACACAAAGTAAGGAGACCATCATGCATAACCTGAAATATTTAACACTGGCGTTATTGCTTGCAACCCTGGCAATCACACCAGCCTTCGCAAAACCTGGCCAACAGGGCAAGGCGTGCGAAAACGGCGAACAGCAAGCAACCCGGCTCGAGCAGCTTAAAGAACGACTTGATCTGACCGCGCAACAGGAAACGGAGATCAAAGAGATTCTTGCCACAAGTAAAGAGAAGAATGAAGCCCTACGGGAAGAGAAGCGCACGACACGCAAGGAGCTTCAAGAAATTTCCAGGGCCGAGACTCTTGATGAGTCTCGTTTACGGGAACTGGTTCGCAAACAATCTGACCAGCGGGCCGACATGATGATCGCCAAGCATGCCACAAGGACCAGGATCAACCAGGTTCTCTCACCTGAGCAGCAGGAACAGCATGAGGCTTTCCGCCAGCAGAGACAGGAGCACAGGGGGGCAGCCAGGCACCGGCAAGGGAAGCAATAAGATCACAGCAAAGAGCTGTCGCTCTGAGGAGGCTCAAAAACGATCTCCAAGGAGCGGCAGCAACAACTATATCTGCAAGCGACGCCAGTCAACCTTGTCGTAATCCGCCACCACCGCCAAAGGGATAAAAGTATCAAGCTCATCCCAGGACCTTCCGGTCAACTCCCGGGTAAAGTGACCAAACAGCTCAATCTCCCGGGTGAAAATCTCTCTAAACCGCCAGCGCAGGATATCGTCCGGCAAACTTGCCGGATCGCCGGGATGCAAAGTACAGACGGTGCCATCGAAGTCTTCACCACTCACGTCGACATTCGGCAGACCATGCAGGCGACAGGTCAGAGGTCTGGCAGCGTAAACCAGGCAATATCCTTGTTCATCAAGCAGTGGACAAGGGGTCAGGTCCTCTTCGGGCATCTCCTGCCATGCCAAATCCGGCAAGGCATTCAGCAAATATGGATTCTTAAGCTCCGGCCAGCGTTTTCTGAGTTCAACAAGACGGGGTCGACAGCGCTCCAGCACCTGGAGTCTGGTTGTCTCAGGTAAGGCGGCGACAGCGTCTTTGAGAACCCAGGCGTCAAGCAGGGTGATGTCGAACAAACCACGACAGCAGGAACTGCAGCCCCCTCTGCACGCGAGAGAAGTCCCTCCGGCCTGTAGACACATTGCGAACCAGTCGTCCACCTCATCATACAAACGGCGGCAGGAATCAAGAATAGACGTCAAATTTTGTTTAAGGAGAGACACTCATCACCCGAGGCTGGAGTAACAGTCAATGGGACACAATGTCCCTGGCTATCGAAAAAGTCAGGCCAGACGACAATGCCCGGCCTGACCTTAATCAGTTCATCAAGACCGGATTTAACTTAGTTGAGAGTCCTCAAACGCTTCTGCGCGTAGGCGAGTAAATCCTCACGCAGAGTTTCCGTTTTCAGGGCTCTCTGATAACACTCGACAGCTTCCTTCTGTAAGTTCTGCCCCTCCAGGGCGCCGCCAAGACCAACCCAGAAAGCTCCTGTCTGCGGCCAGACGACCAACAGGTTCCGATAAGTCTGAGCCGCGAGAAAGGATTCATCCAGGCGCTGGTAAAGAGACGCCAGGATAACATGAGCTTCGGGGTCCTCCTCAACGGCAGACAAGCCACCGTTGAGCATAACTTTGGTCGCCGCATCGTAATCACCCTGCGCCGAAAGCAACCGGGCATAGCTTTTCTTGAAAACCATGTAATCAGGGGCGATCTCAAGGCCTTCGGCAAGCAGGTACATGGCCTCACCATTTTTGCCGCCCTTTTCGAAGATCTTAACCAGCATTTCTCTGGCTGGCAGGTGTCCGGGATATAATTCCAGGGCCTCTTGCAAAGATTTCACCGCCAGATTAGTACGTTCGCGCTCGTAGGCCCACTTGCCATCGAGATAGGCTTCCTCCGCCATACCGTAAGGAGTCGTCGCCGGAATTCTGCTCGGCCTCTCGATCCGCTTGAGCTCAGGCTTCGAAACACTTTGACTGCGGATCGCTGCAGGGAGCTCGTCCGGATGCAGGCGTTTTGGGGCCTTGACGACCGACTGGGTCGAGCTCACCTTCGCTCGGGTTCTGCCCGCCGCACTCACTGGAGCTTTCACCGGCTTGGGCTTGACCGATCTAACAACCGGGGGCTTTTTGACAACCGGCAGCTTCACACTCGCCACTTTGACCAGAGGCTTTGCTGGCGCGGCCTCCACCTTGGCAGGAGCCTCAACTAATGCAATCAAAGGTTCCTTGACAGCCGCAGGGGCTGGAGGTTCTGCCTCTCGTTCAGCAAGAGTCAGCTGATCCTTTGCAACAGGAGTGTTTCGCTCTTCCTGGGTTGCAGTTGCTTCAATCGCGGCGACCTGTTGGATTTCAGCTTTTGGGTTTGCCGGCTCAAAGCCAAACATCACATCCGAGAGGACCCCCGCCATCCACCAGATGAGGACGAGCAGGACAACCCCTCCGCCACCCAGCACAACGGGCAGGGGCAGGTAAGGAATTTTTTCCAACATGCTACGCCACGGAGGCTTAACGCCGGGTGGTGCGCCATTTTTCTTCTGTTGCTGCAAGTCACGCAACATCTAGTTGATCAGGCTCATGACAATACACTCCGCAACAGGTAAACAACCAGAACGACTTCCAGCACCGTAATAAGTCCAATTGTGAAGTAGAATGAGTTCCCGGTCAGGAATGATCGAGAGAGTTTCGTAGCGTCTTCCGTGTCGCTGCTGGCCATTTTCACTTGCGCCTGAGCAACTTCGTTTTGTCCTTGAGCATAAGCAACCATCAAGGCTTTGTGACAGAGAATATTGACCAGTCTGGGGATTCCACGACTGGAGCGGTAGACGGCATCCAGAGCAGCCTCATCGAAAAGCCTAGGTCCCTCATGCCCGGCCACCGTTAAACGATGATGGACATAACCTCTTACTGCAGCGCGATCCAGAGCGGGCAAATCATAACTAAAGGTTATGCGCTGGCGTAGTTGCCTCAAGTTATCATTTTCCAGCAGCGCATCCAACTCCGGCTGGGCGAAGATCACAATCTGCAGAAGCTTGTGCTTTTCCGTCTCCAGATTACTGAGCAGACGCAACGCTTCCAGGCTCTCTCTCGGCAGGGCTTGCGCTTCGTCAATACAGAGGACAGCCTTCTTGTCACCCTTCCGCAAAAGCACCAATTGCTCGGTGATCCGTTTAACCAGGTCATGCATGGTGATCCCTTGAGGGATCATGATGTTCAGCTCTTCTGCAAGGGCCTGATAAAGTTCAAATGGCGTCAACAAGGGGTTAGGAAGATAGACAGCCTGAAAATCACTGGCCAGAGCAGCAAGCAATTTCCGGCATAGCAAGGTCTTGCCGGTCCCGACTTCACCGACAATCTTGATCAGGCCCTCGCCGCTCTGCAAAGCGACCAAAAGAACGTTCAGGGCCTGTTGATGGCCGGTGTAATTGTAAAAATAATCGGGATCAGGTGTCAGCGAGAAAGGAGCTTCCCGCAGCTTGAAATGTTCCTGATACATGAACCACGCCCCCCAGGTCAGCGCTCTTGCTAACCCGCAAATAATGAGTATTATATAGGCTAAGGTAAGAATAAACCAAGGACGAAAGACTTAAAATATCATCAAAACCCCGGGCACCTCGTAGGAACAATAAGGAGAAGAGCTCATGACCCTTGCTGAACTTGCCGAACATGATGGCCGCGACGGCCGCCGCGCGTACATCGCTGTAAACGGAACGGTGTATGATGTGACCGACAGTCCACGCTGGGAAGATGGGCTGCACCCCCCTGATCATCAGGCCGGCAAGGACCTGACCGAGGAACTGACCCAGGCCCCCCACGTGCGTACAGTGATTGAACGTTTCCCGGTTGTTGGTTCTCTTGAAGAAGCGACGACCCCAGCGGCCGCAGGCGGGGGGAAAGTCACCTTAGGGATTATTATCGCTGCAATTGTTTTCGCCATAGTCATTTTTCTGGTTATTTAGCCGCCCGGCATGGAAACAATAATTCTGTTGCCGGGTGTATTGCCTTCTTGATTTTTTTGCCCGGCTCGGTTATCCTCCGCGCCATGTTCCGTTACCTGATTTTATTCGGCAGTATCCTCTGGGCAAGCCTGCTTCTCCTTTCCTGGAGCGGGCCAGCTGAAACAGCTGCCCAGCCGACAGTGGTTGTCAAAAACGCCTCCTGAGAAACAGGGGGCGTTTTCAATTTCCAGGACTGGCCCTTCTCTTCTTTATGTCAGGCAACGGCAAAAGTCTCCCTGACGCGACCCGCGTCGTGCGAACTCCGCATCAATCGCGTTGAGAACCTCCCATTTTTTGAGCGACCAGAGCGGTGCCAAAAGTTGCGCCCTGGGGCCATCTCCGGTCAGACGGTGAATCAAAGTCTCGGGATGCAGACGCTCCATGCAATCGACAACCAGCGCAACATACTCCTCCATACCCATCACTGAAATTTCACCCTCGACATAGAGGTCGCCAAGAGGCGTATCCTGAAGAACATGAAGCAGGTGCAGTTTCACGCCCTCGACCTGTAACTCTGCAAGAGCATCCATAGTCTTCAGTATGTCGGCTCGGCTTTCACCTGGCAGGCCAAGAATCACGTGCACACAGATACGCAAACCGCGCGATTTTGCGCCCTGCACAGCCTCGACAAAAGTCGCAAAGTCATGACCACGCTTCAACCAGTCAAGAGTACGATCGTGACTACTCTGCAGTCCCAACTCCAACCAGAGGTAGGTTTTTTCATGATATTCTGCAAGCAGGTCCAGAACCTCGGCAGGAACACAGTCTGGACGCGTGCCAATCGCCAGGCCGACCACATCCTCAACGTCCAGTGCTTCATCATAAAGGGCACGCAAAACGTCAACAGGAGCAAGGGTGTTGGAAAAAGGCTGAAAATAGGCCATGAACTTACCCGCCTTATACTTGCGGGTCATGACCTCCTTGCCCTGCTCAATCTGTGCGGCGACACTCAACTGGCGTTCTATGCCAACCGCTCCGGAACCACCCGAGTCACAGAAGAGACAACCGGCGCCAGAACGACCGCCATTGCGATTGGGGCAACCAAAACCTGCGTCAACGGAGATTTTGTGGACACGGCCACCGAAGCGTTTTTTAAGGTGACTGGAGAAAAGTTGATAAGACTTCATCGATTAAACCAAAGAATGCACGCGGCAGTAGGGGTCATAAGGAAACGGGCTGAACACAAGAAGAATCAGCCTGCTACGGTGTCATATTCACATTAACTATGCCACCTTGTTCTGGCGGGAGCAAGGGGACAAAGAGACCGACGGCATTGCCAGAGAGCGGTGTGTTGGTATAATGAACGGGTTCTCAACACGCCCTGTAAGGAGTACAGCATGGCACACCTGTTGGTTATTGATGATGAGGGAGATATCCAGCACCTTTTCGCTGCTGAGCTAGAAGATGAAGGCCATACCGTTGTGACTTGCGGTAACCGCAGCGAGGCGCTGGAGCAGCTGCGTAATCAGGTTTTCGACCTGATCGTCCTCGACATCCAGCTTGGCCAGGAAAGCGGCCTGGAACTCCTGCAGCAAATAGCCCACGAGAGTGAGAAAACCCCGGTGATCCTCTGCACCGCTTACAGTAGTTACAAGGAGGATTTTTCCTCCTGGCTGGCAGATGCCTACGTGGTCAAAAGTTCCAATCTCGACGAACTGAAAAATGAAGTCCGCCGACAGCTCGCAAAACCCTGACATCTCCACCAAAGAGAACCAGGCCCCACCTTATTACTCGTTAAGGAGACTTCATTGAAAGCTGTCATCATGGCGGGAGGCTTCGGCACCCGTATTCATCCTCTAACCATCAGCATGCCCAAGCCGATGATCCCCCTGATCAACCGACCGATCATGGAACACATCGTTAACCTGCTCAAACAACATGGTATTACCGACCTGGTGTTACTGCTCTTCCACCAGCCGGAAGTCATCAAAAAATATTTCGGTGACGGCAGCGAGTTCGGCGTCCATATCACTTACGTGACCCCCTTGGAGGACTTTGGCACCGCCGGCGCAGTCAAGGCTGCAGCGAAACACCTCGATGAAAGATTTATGATTATCAGTGGTGATCTTTTAACCGATTTCGACCTCTCAAAAGCAATCGCATTCCATGAGAAAAAACAGGCAAAGGCGACCATCACCCTGACAGCGGTCACCGATCCTCTTCAATTCGGTGTTGTTATCACCGACAAAGAGTCCCGCATCACCAAGTTTCTTGAGAAGCCCGGTTGGGGAGAAGTTTTTTCCGACACCATCAACACGGGCATCTATATTCTGGAACCGGAAGTTCTTGAGCTTATCCCGGAGGGGGAGAACCGTGACTGGGCCAAGGATGTCTTCCCCAAAATGCTTGAGAATGCAGACGATCTGTTTGGTTGCGACCTGCAAGGCTACTGGGCCGACATCGGCAATCCGGAGGCATACCTTGAGGCATGCCAGGACATCTGCCACGGCAGGGTCACTGTAAAGGTTCATGAGCCTGCCAGATCGACAGAAGAGAGGATATTTATCAGCCCTGACGCCCAGGTCGACGAACAGGCCAGACTCTCCGGCATGGTCGTTCTGGGAGGCAACACCCGGATCGAAGGCAATGCAAGCCTTACCAACTGCGTGGTTGGGCGTAACTGCCAGATCGAGGAGGGGGTCAAGCTTGAGGATGCCATTCTCTGGGATAACGTCTATATCCAGGCGGGGACAAGGATCACGGGGTCGAATCTCGGGCACCGGGTTCGCGTCGGCAAGAATTCGGTCATCGAATCCGGCGTTGTGATTGCGGATGAGACGATGGTTGGTGATGACGTCAATATTCGACCCAATGTCAGAATCTGGCCGCGCAAGGTCATTGAAAGCGGGTCGACCGTGTCGACCAACCTGATCTGGGGAGAGAAGTGGCGTAAAAGCCTCTTCGAAGGAGCCCTGGTACGTGGCATGACCAATGTTGAGTTGACACCGGAGTTCTCTGCCCGCCTCGGTGCAGCCTACGGATCAACGCTGCCCAAGGACAGTTTTATCCTGGCCGGGCGCGATGCCATTCGCTCGTCGCGAATGCTCAAACGCTCTTTCGTTGGCGGGTTGCTTTCCGCCGGGGTGAACGTTCGTGACATCAAGATGATCTCACTGCCGGTGTTACGCTACAAGCTGACGACCTTCGGTGAAGTTGGCGGTATTCATTTTCGCCAGTCGCCAGAAGATCCTGCCGCCACGGAGATTATTTTCTTTGATGCCGATGGCAACGAGATCCCTTCAGGCACGGCCAAAGGGATTGAGCGCATCTACTTTAAGGAGAACTTTCGCCGCGCCCATTATTCTGAACCGGGCGGCATCGAAGAATTGCCTCGTATTTATGATTTCTATCGCGAAGGATTTCTGCGCGGTCTGGACAACGACTTGCTGAAAAAAGCTTCCCCGAAGGTCGTCCTTGACCTCAATCATTCTCCTGCCGCAGACCTGTTGCCAGACCTGCTCGCTGACCTCGGTTTTGAGGTAACGGAGTTGAACTCGCACGTTCATGAGAAAGCCATGGACATGACGACCGACGAGCTGGAAGCCGCCCTGGATCGGCTGAGCCGCATCGTCAAAACCCTGGAGGCTGACGCCGGCTTCTGGGTCGGCCCTTCCGGAGAAAAAATCCGTGTCGTCAGCGGTGCAGGACACATCTTCTCCAACCGTGAGGCGATTAGCGTCCTTACTGTCCTGGTTTGCGCAGCGCAGAACGAGGGTCGCTTGGTTGTCCCGGTTGCGGCTCCTCAAGCGGTTGACGAGCTGGCCAAGGCTGCCGGATTGACCGTGCAGCGCACCCGCTCTGACGGTTTCTCACTTGTCGAGGCAGCCCGCAACCGGCAGGTCCGTTTTGTGGCCTCGATGGATGACCGTTTCGGCTTCCCAAAATTTCAGCCAAACTTCGACGGCCTTTTTGCTACCGCCAAGATCATGGAACTCACAGTCCGTGCCGAACTGTCTCTGGACCAGGCTTTCGCCACACTCCCCCGCAACCATTACCATCATCTGGAACTGTCATGCCCCTGGGAGAGCAAGGGTGGGCTGATGCGCAGGATGAGTGAGTACGCCGTCGATCAACGAGCCTCGTTTACCGATGGCGTGCGCATCGACACGGAACAGGGATGGGTTCTGGTCCTGCCCGACCAACACCGCCCGATCGCTCACATCTACGTTGAAGCCACAGAGGAAAAGGTCGCTTTCGAGCTGCTCGAACTTTATCGCGTGAAAGTCTCTGGCTGGCTCGCCGAACTGGCCGCTGTTGACCGGTGCTAACTTTCACGGGATTGACAGCAATGCCCAGGTAGTGCTCAATGCACCCTGCTAACTGAAAAGCACAGTCGCTTTTATGTGATTTTGAGTTTTCCATAATGATCAGGAATCGGAGCCTGAAACTAAATGCCCCAAACTTTTATCAATAAGTTATTACTGAAAAAGCAGGCTCTTTATCTCTTGCAAGAAGCAGGTTTAAGGGAGGTCGCAGAAGGTGACATTGATATCCATGCGGCTCGCAAGATCGCTCTCTGGCGGCAGAGTTCCGGAGCAGAGGTCTACCTTTTCGCACTGTTAACAACGGCCTCCAGAGGGATGGCCCGACATTACCTGCCTCAAATTGGTTTACAGCCGGGCCTCTCTA
>NODE-684-length-11792-cov-7.1917_pt1 | contig 11792 bp, 10 predicted proteins | sample MGYA00139097_ERZ477577 | MGnify/ENA metagenome assembly ERZ477577 | reverse complement strand
TTACCCAAATCCCTCGTGACAATTTAAAAACGACCTTCCTCCACCCCGTGGCAGGCAACCTGCCGACCATCTTCAAGGCTTAAAAGCTGCGGATTTTCAGCTGTACAACGTGCGTTGGCATGGGGGCAGCGTCCATGAAAGACACAACCACTAGGCAAGTTGATTGGAGTCGGGACCTCTCCCTTGAGACGAATATGTTCACTCGGCCCGCCTTCCAATTTCGGAATCGCACTCATCAGTGCCTGGGTGTAAGGATGCCGTGGATTCTCGAAAAGGATGCTGGTTTCAGAGAGTTCACACATACTGCCCAGGTACATCACTCCAACCCGGTCACTGAGATGTTCAACGACCGATAAATCATGCGCAACAAACAGGTAGGCGAGATTGCGCTGCTGCTGCAAATCCATCATCAGGTTGAGGATCTGCGCCTGAATCGAAACATCGAGGGCAGAGATCGGCTCATCGGCAACAATAAAATCCGGGTCGACGACCAGGGCGCGGGCAATGGAAATCCGCTGTCGTTGACCGCCGGAAAACTCATGCGGCATACGGCTGATCCACTGGGGATCGCTACCGACCTGAATCATCACTTCGTCAATCCGGTCCTTGACTTCAGAGTTATTTAAACCCGGATAATGATAACGTAACGGAGCTTCCAGAGCCTGACGAATAGTTTTGCGTGGATTCAGTGAAGCGTAGGGATCCTGAAACACCATTTGCATTTTTTTGCGGTACGGCAACAGCCTCTTGTGGTCGAGATTGTCGATACGATTGCCTGAATAATGGATCTCACCGGCGTTCGGAGGGTAAAGACCCATAATCGTGCGCCCCAAAGTCGACTTGCCGCACCCGGATTCACCAACCACACTAAAGGTCTCCCCGACTTGCAGGTCGAAGCTGATATTATTGACCGCTTTGACCAGAGTCCGTTGTCTATGCAACCTGCCGGCGCTAAAGCTGATCTGGTCAAGCAAGCCGCCGGAGATATCAAAGTGCTTATAAAGATTTTTAACTGAAAGCAGGGCATCAGTCATGGTGTTACGACTCCGTTAAACGAATGTTCACAGCTTACGCAAAACTTCAAAAATTCAGAAAGGCTCCCACCCAAGAGTTACACCGCAGAAGAATTGTCTAATTCATCTGGATACAGATGACAGGCCGCCAGGTTACCATTCTTGCCAGGCCTTAAACCCGGGCTCTGTTGCCTGCACACGTCCATCACATGCGGGCAGCGCGGGTTAAAAGAACAACCGGGAGGGATATTCTTAAGCGTCGGCATCATGCCGGGAATCTGGTTGAGGCGTTCGCCGTGACCGCTGCTCTGCGGCAGAGCGGCAATCAAGCCTTGCGTGTAGGGATGCTGTGGATCGGCGACAACCTGTGCCGTTGGGCCTTTCTCGACCACGCTCCCGGCGTACATCACGGCAATATTCTGAGTCACCTGAGCAACCACCGCCAGGTCATGGGTTATAAGGATCAAGCCCATATCATCGGTTTTACAGAGCTCCATGAGCAAGTCCATGATTTCTGCCTGAATCGTCACGTCGAGAGCGGTCGTCGGTTCATCGGCAATAATCAGTTCAGGACCGGTCAGCAGGGCGATGGCAATGATGATCCGCTGCCGCATACCACCGGAAAACTCGTGCGGGTATTGATCAAGTCGCTTTTCCGGTGAGGGGATATGAACCTTACGCAGCTTGTCGAGGGCTATGTTGCGTGCTTCCTCTTTACTCATCTTTGGGTTGTGCTGGTGTAAGGTCTCAGTCATCTGGGTACCGATCGTCAGCACCGGGTTGAGGGTCATCATCGGATCCTGAAAGATCATGCTGATCCGGTTGCCGCGGATACTGCGTATCCGCTCATCACTGACCCTGGCGAGATCCTCACCAAGAAAATTAACCTCACCGGAAGCGATGTAGCCCGGTTTGCTAATCAGGTTGATGATCGAGAAACCGGTCACCGACTTGCCGGCCCCCGACTCACCAACCAACCCAAGCCGCTCGCCCTTTTCCAAGGTGAAACTGACGCCATTGGTGGCTGTCACCTCACCGCTACGCAGGGCAAACTTAATAACCAGGTCTTTGACTTCCAACAAACTCGTCATACTGTTAACCCTTATATAGCTTCGGATTGAAGACATCGCGCAGGAAGTCTCCGAGCATATTGATCGATAGCACCAGAATCACCAGCAACAGGCCAGGCAGAGCAGTAATCCACCAGGCACCGCTGAAGATGAGTTCAAATCCAGAGTTAATCAAAGAACCGAGGGAAGGCCGATCGATCGGCATCCCGAGGCCTAAAAAGGATAGAGCCGCTTCGCTCATGACTGCGTTTGCAACCTGGATCGTGGAAAGCACCAGGATCGGCGACAGTGTGTTGGGGAAAATCTGGTCGAGGATAATCCGCGACGAGGTAAACCCGGCCACCCTGGCGGCTTCCACATACTCCTTTTTTCTCTCAGCCAGAACCGAGGCCCGAACTGTTCGAGCATATTGCGGCCATTGCGAAAGTCCGATCACCAGGACCAGGAAAGGAATAGCGATCTCGCCAAACTTTGCGACCCCGACCACGGCCTGGAGGATTGCACTCATGAAGATAGCAACCATCAGGTAAGAGAAGGAGAGCTGGACATCTGCGGCACGCATGAAGAAAGCATCCAGTCGGCCACCATGATACCCGGCAAAGAGCCCTATCAGAACCCCCAGGATGGCCTGAAGAGCGACAGCGCCAAGGCCGATGATGATAGAAATGCGCATTCCGTAAATCATGGTCGAAAGCATATCGCGACCCTGGGAATCGGTCCCGAGCAGGAACTCTGCAACCCCTTCTTCCTCCCAGGCCGGCGGAATCTCGGAATTCATGATATCGATCATTTCCGGATCGTAGGGATTGTAAGGTGCAATCAACGGGGCGAAGATTGCAGCCAGAACCAGGACCATCAACACTATGAGACTGGCGATCGCGACCTTATCGCGCTTGAAGCTGTACCAGAGGAAGCTTTCTCGAAACTTGTCGAGGCGATTCATCTATTTCACCCCCGCAATGCGGATGGTTGGATTGACCAACCCATAGATCAGATCAACAATGGTGTTGACCCCGACCATGACGATGCCGACAAACATCAGATAAGCGACCAGCAAGGGCGCATCGGAGCGCTCAACCGCCTCCATGAACATGAAGCCGAGCCCCTGCCATTGAAAAACCGTTTCGGTCAGAATAGTGAAGGCGATAGTGACACCAAGCTGCACTCCACCAACGGTAATCACCGGCAGAAGAGTGTTTTTGAAGGCATGGACGAACCAGACCCGCCGGTGAGACAACCCCTTGGCCCACGCGTACTTGATGTACTCTGACTCAAGAACCTCCATCATCTCCGATCGAATCAGACGAATAAAGAGCGGCAGCATAATCGAGCTTAGAGCGATGCTCGGCATCAGGATATGCAGCCAGCCATCCACAGTCAGCAAGCCGGTCCCCCAGCCCCCAAGCATGACCAATTCTCCGCGTCCGAATGATGGGAGCCAACCGAGCTTGATGGAGAACAAATAGACCATCATGATCGCGGTCAGAAAGACCGGAATCGAAACCCCGACAATGCTGCTTCCCATCAAGGCACGCGAGAACAGGCTGTCCGGCTTGATCGCCGAGAACACCCCCAGCGGAACGGAAAAAAACAGGATAATCAGACTGCTGACCAATACCAACTCGAGCGTCGCAGGCGCCTTCTCCAGAATAACCTCGGTAGCCGGTCGCTTGTAGAAGAAGGAGGTGCCCAGGTCCCCCTGTATAGCGTCACCGAAAAAACGGCCATACTGAACATACCAAGGGTCGTTGAGACCCAGTTTCTCTCTGAACTCATCGCGTTCTTCTTCGGAAACTGAAATCCCGGTCAGTTCGCGCACCGGGTCACCCACACTTTGCTTGATTGCAAAGCCGATGACGCTGATAATGAAGATGACGATCAGTGCCTGGAACAGTCGGCGGATCATGAAAGCTATCATCTTTTATCTCCAAAACACGTCAAGGGGGAGCACCTGCGGGTACTCCCCCTTGAGAGTGACTCTTCTACCTCAGCTTACTTGATGACCAGGTCACCAAAGTAGGGGAAATTCATCACGTTGACAATCGCTTCTATGCCAAGATTGTTCTTACCTGCCCAGGAAAGGTCCTGCCAGTGCAAAGGCACAAAAGCGGCCTCATCGTAAGCAATTTTTTCCATCTTCTGCAACATAGCGGTCCGCTTGACCTCATCGGTCTCGGCCTGCACCTTAAGGGCCAGACTATCAACCTCTTGATTGCAGTAATTGCCTGAGTTGTATTGCCCGTAACCGGTCTCCTTGTTCGGACACATGAGCAGGAACTCGAAGAAGTTGCCGGTATCTTCGGTATCTGAATGCCAACCGATCATCTGGATGTCTGCGACCTGCAGGTCGAACTGATCCCAGTACTGGGCTTTCGGCATCGTCTTCAGATTAACCTTGATGCCGATCTTGCCGAGCATTGAAGCCGCCGCCTCGGCAATCTTCTCGTCGTTTACATAACGGTTGTTCGGCGCCACCATACTGACTTCAAAACCCTTTTCGTAACCAGCCTCTTTCATCAATTGCTTGGCTTTTTTTAGATCGTAGCGCGGAGTCAGGTCCGGATTATGTCCAGCATACCCCTTCGGGCTGTTCTGAGCGCCAACGGTCGCCCGACCCTTCATCAGTTTTTCGGCGATGCCTGCGTTATTGATGGCATAGACGATTGCTTGACGAACCTTGGGATTCTTGAAAGCTTCAACACGGTTCTGGTTGAGTTGCAGAGTGATAATTCGTGTACCGCTCATGGTCACTAATTTCACACTGTCTGATTTTTCAATCCTGTCCATATCCTGAGGTGGAACCGGCATGATAAAGTCGACGTCACCGGAAAGCAGTGCCGCAACACGGGTCGCATCATTCTTGATCGGAGTCAGAATGATCTTATCTACGTTGCCGGGAGACTGCTTGTCCCAGTATCCGGGGAAGGCCTCGAAGACCACCTTGACGCCCTGCTGACGTTCAGAGACCATATATTTGCCGGTTCCTGAGAGGTTATCGTTGGCAAAAGAATAGCCCGTTTTGTTTATGGCCGCCTTATCCATCCCCTTGTCGTCCTTGCCCGAGTAAAATTTGCTATCCATCGGGAAGATGTAGGTAGCGGTGCTAACTAACAGTGGATAAGGAACCTTGGTGACGATATCAACAGTGTACTTGTCAACCTTGAGCGGTGAATTGAACTGCTCGAAGATCCCTTTGAAATCAACAGATTCTTTCAGGCGATTGACGGTCCATACGACATCATCGGCAGTCAACTCATTGCCACTGTGAAATTTGACACCCTTCTTCAGGTGGAAACGCACGGTCTTGTCATCGAGACGCTCCCATTTATCAGCAAGGCGACCCTCGATGGTTGTCTCCTTGGTCCAGCGCACCAATGGATCGAAAACCATATGAGAGTACTGAAGCATTCCCCCGGAAAGTTGCATATGAGGATCAAGAGAGACCGGGTCGGCATCCATGGCCAGTTTCAAAGTCTTCGCCTGAGCCAGACCGCTCAGTGCAAGGACCAGCAACAATGTGAGCATAAAATGCTTTTTCATTCCAATTGCCTCCTGAGATTAATTGAGACCTGCATTAATGTGAGCAAAGCCAATGACACCGGAAACAAGCCCCTGCAGCCAGCGGCTAAGCATGAATGGGACCCAATCACTTCTACAATACGGCATGGCCTTTGTCAAACCCGGGAGCGCTCATCCAGGCACGGCTCCTGACGAACCACGGCTGCTACAGAAGTCGACTTACTCAACCATGAAAAAAATGATAAACCTCTTCGACAGTCCGTACCGGCAAACCCGGCATCGCTCTTAACTCTTCCAGGCTGGCAGCCTTGATCTTTTTCAGACTGCCGAAATGCTTCAACAGAGCCTTTTGTCGTTTTTCTCCGACCCCCGGGATCTCTGACAACACAGATTGAAGTTGCGCTTTACCACGCACCTTGCGGTGATGAGTAATGGCAAAGCGGTGCGCCTCGTCACGCAACCTTTCCAGCAGGAACAAAGCCGCAGAGCCGCCGCGCAAGATGACGGGATTTTTGCGCCCCGGCAGGAAGAACCTCTCTTCACTACGTTCTACGACACGCCCGCGAACATTCGCTTTAACACGACTCTTGGCAATTCCGGCGATATCGATAATATCGAACAAGCCAAGCTCCTCGAGCACCATTGCCAGGACTCCCAGTTGCCCTTTACCGCCATCAATCAGGATAAAATCAGGGAGCTTCTGCTCTTCGATACCTCGCTGTAATCTCCTGAGCAATACTTCTCTTAAGGCCGCATAGTCGTCAGTCCCTTCCACGCTCTTCACCTTGTAGTGTCTGTACTCTCCCGTAACAGGTTCACCGTCCACGACCACCGCCATACTGGCGACGGTCGCATGACCCTGAATCGTTGAGATATCAAAGCACTCGATGCGCTGCGGCATTCTCTGAAGTTGCAGGCGCTGCATGACCTCTTCGAGGACTCTACGTCGTGCTTCCTCTCGACTCCCCCGCTCCTGCCAAGACTCTTTGGCGTTACGGTTCGCCAATTCAACCAGGTGACGCCGCTCGCCCCGCTGCGGCGTCACAACCTGGACCTTGCGGCTACGGCGTTCTGTGAGCCATTCCGACAAGGCGTCGCCCCCTTCAATCTCCAGCGGCAAGACGACTTCATCAGGAACAGGCACATCGCGCCCGTAGAACTGGGAGAGGAACTCAGCCAGCAGCGCATCTTCATCCAACTGCCAGTTGAGGTTGTAATTGCGCCTGGCGGTCAGTTTGCCTTGACGATAAAAGAGAACAACAACTTCTACTTCGCCACCCTGCCGAAAAATGCCGACCACATCCTGGTCTATGGCTCCGTAACGGACAGACTTCTGCTGTTCAACCGTTTTATCGATCGCCCTGATCTGGTCACGCAATGAAGCCGCTTCCTCGTAACGTTGCTCGCTCGCGGCAAGAGACATGCGCTGGCGTAACAGCTCAACGACTTCTCCCTGGCGACCCTCAAGAAGAGCCAGGACACCAGCAACGAGCTTTCCATAGGCAGAAGAAGAGATATGACCATGACAGGGTGCGCTGCACTGACCGATCTGATGAAAGAGACAAGGCCGGCCGCGCTGCCGACACTTGGCCGGCGGATAATGGCGCAACGGGAAGATGCGATAAATTTCCTTGAGCGTCTGACGTAAAGCCGATGAAGAGGCAAAGGGTCCGAAATAACGGGCGCCGTCCTGACGAACCCGCCGGACAACTTCCAGCATCGGAAATTCATCACGTAAATCGATACGGAGTGAAACGAAGGTTTTATCGTCACGCAAATGAATGTTGTAGCGCGGACGATGCTTTTTAATCAGGGTATTTTCGAGGATCAGAGCTTCTTTTTCCGTGTCGGTGACAATCGTTTCAATGGTCGCGGCCCGCTCCATCAAAAACTTGATCTGCGGCCGGGTATCACGCTCGGCCTGCATGTAACTACGCAGGCGTGCACGCAGGTTCTTTGCCTTGCCGACATAGAGAATCACCCCGGCATCATCCTTCATCAGGTAAACACCGGCAGAGGTCGGCTGCCTGCGCAGGTCAAAAGTTGTCACAGAAGCTCCTTGCAACTGGCTAAACAATCGATTATCTTGAAGATACGCTGATTCTGAAGCGCTTTTTCATCTTCGTATTTTCAAGGTATCAATGCTCTATAAGAGGTGTCAACCAACGGCTCTTTGTGGAGGTAATTTTATATGCTTCGATCCTCTCTCGTGATTCTGCTTTTTCTGACTCTGACCACACCAGCAATTCTCTTTGCCAGCGACGATCTGAAAGTCCTTGAAAAGGTCGTTGCAGCGAACGCTCTCACACAACCAGAGCTGCAGAACTACCTGGTCACCGTGGAGACATCACGAATTGAGGAGATGATGTCCAGCATGACCGCCGGCATGCCGGAAGACATCAAACCGCCGACGCCCCCTGTCATCGTCAAGTTCTGGCAGCGCAACGGAGAAGGGCTCGTCTTTGCGAAGAATGAAACCCTGACTCCATATGTCGAAAAGATGGTCAACCGTATCTCCGCCAACCTGGCGATTGAACTCTATGAGATGATCCTGCCCGCGGACCAAGCCGATGCACGCCAGGCACTAATCAAAGACGCCAAGCTCAAGTCAAGCGAAGTCTCCCTGGCCGAACAGTTGATTCAACGACTGGAAATCACATTCAACAAGCCGACAGATCTAAACGGAGCCTTTTATGTCAGCGGCATGCGTTTGCCACAAAAACAGATCAACACGCTGACCTTTGACATTGACACCCGCACAAACACCGTCAACGAGATGAGTCTTACTGTCGAGGGTGGCTTGCAGTTGACCGTTGAGATTCGTTATCGCGCAGTGACCGGGGGACACCTCCCCGAGCGTTTTCAGATCACCAGCCCGGATGGCAAAGTGGAAGATATTTTTGAAGCAACTCTCGCAGAGGTCGATAACTTCGTCCTGCCGACAAGTATGCTGCGCACGATCAACCGCCCTGAGTTGCAGGAGACGCTGGAAGTATTTTTCAAGGACTACCAGCTCAATCAACCGATTCCCGAGGACATCCAGACCCGTCTTAAAGTCAGATAACAGGAGAAACCGATGGATCCCCTCTGGACTAATATTTTCCACAAAAAACTGGACGAAGAATCACTGGCCCACTTCCTTAAGCACCTGTCGATCTTCTCCGAACTCTCGCCGCGGTCATTAGCAACCCTCGAAAACATTGTCCACATGCGCAACTACAAGACAAACGAAACCGTCTTCGAAGAGAATGATCCTGGTTCCGGTATGTACATGATCCGCAGCGGCATGGTGAAGATTTTCGCCAGGGAGCAGAATGGTGTGGAAGAGGAGTTGGCCAGACTTGGTCCCGGCGACTTCTTTGGTGAAACCACTCTGACGGCTCCTGCGCCACGGACAGCATCGGCCAGAACACTCGAGAACACCGAACTGGTCGGACTGTTTCGCGCCGACATCCTGGAACTGGCGGAACGCAAGCCTGCCATCTCAAGCAGTATCTTTCTTGGCTTGACCCGGGTCGTCAGCGAACGCCTGCAGGCGGCAAGTCTGGAGATTCGGCGTTTGCAGAATCAACTGGGGGAAAACATTTCTCCTGAGAATGTCGAGACATGAGCAGTGTCGGTCAGAATCCTCGCGGCTGGACTCGTGGCCAGGTGGCTTTGGCCTTCCTGGTTCTCAGCGCAGCGATCGCCTGCGGTCTGGCGGTCTACTCATCGGCTTCATCGCTGACCGGTCTTTCCCGTGCGGCCTTTTCTGTCCTTTTTCTGCCACTCCTCTTATCGCTGGTGCTCTCTTTTCTCCTTGATCCACTGGTTAGCCAGATGGAAAGGTTCTGTACCCGCACCGGCAGCATATTCATTGTCTACATTCTGACCCTGGGGCTGTTCTTGCTGGCAGCCCTCTGGCTGACGCCACACTGGCAGGAGTTCTGGAGTAATATGCGGACCGATTTCCCTCGCTACACTGCGCAGGTAATCGATACGCTAAAGAGCCTCATGACAGGTCTTCACGAACGCTTCCCGATGATTGAAGGTTATGCGTTCCCGACCAAGGTACGCATCTGGGCAGAACAGTTGATGGCCGCCATCCTGGCGCAAACACCGCAATCCGCCATGAAGGTCGGCGGCCTGATGGTGATCGTTCCGCTCTTTACTTTCTTTTTCCTGCGTGACGGGCGCAAGATCATGCGCTCCTGTGTCGCCCTTGCCCCGAATCGGCATTTCGAGATGGTCCGCGACCTCTCCTACCTGATCAGCCGCCAACTCGCGCACTTCATCCGCGGCAGGATCATAGAAGCAATCATCGTCGGCCTGATCATAACAGCGGGGCTGTCACTGACTGACATTCGCTATGCGCCCATGCTCGGCATATTCGCTGGCGTCACCAACCTGATCCCCTATATCGGACCAATTATCGGCATGGTCCCCGGCATTCTGATTGCCTTCGTCGATCTTGGTGCGGGTGGTCAGTTCTGGTGGATTGTTATCCTCTACATCCTCATCGCCCAGGTCTTGATCGACAACTTTATCCTGATCCCGGTTCTTATCTCCAGAGTTTCCAACCTGCATCCGTTGCTGGTCTTCTTCGCCATTATCGTCGGCGGCAAGTTCTACGGAATTATCGGCATGATCATCGGTGTGCCGATCGTCAGTATCATTAAAATCACCCTGCTGGAGATTCGCGCCTATCGCCGGATGTTCCGCCTGCCGGAAACCGCACTCGAGAGCGACCGACCACATTAACGACCATCGAAAGTAAATAATGAAGTTTTTTGCAACGACTACAAAAGGGCTCGAAGACGTCCTCGCCGCCGAACTGATCGCTCTTGGCACTCGCGATGTCGTCCCTGGCAACGGCGGCGTCAATTTCAGCGGCACCTTTAAAGACGGCTACAAAGCCTGTCTCTGGTTGCGCACAGCCAACCGGGTTCTGCAGCCGATAGCCAGCTTTCCCTGCCCTTCCGAAGAAGCTCTCTATGAAGGTGTCTATGCTCTCAACTGGGACGAGCTGATGACTTCGCAGATGACCCTGGCCGTTGGAGCCAAACTGCGCGATTCGGAGATCACCCACTCTCATTATGCCGCGCTGAAAACCAAGGACGCCATCGTCGACAAGATCAGGGATCGGACCGGTCAGAGACCGAATGTTGATGCGAAAGATCCGGATCTACGCATTAACATGCATCTGGCACGCAACCAGTGCACCATCAGCCTCGACCTGGCGGGAACCGGTCTGCATAAACGTGGTTATCGAAGAGATCCGACGATCGCGCCGCTCAAGGAAACCCTGGCCGCCGGGCTCGTCGCCCTGACCGGCTGGGATCAGGCGTCTCCCTTTGTCGACCCCATGTGCGGCTCCGGCAGCCTGCCCCTTGAAGCCGCCCAGCTCGCCAGCAACCATGCAGCGGGTCTGCTCTCTCCCGACTTTGGCTTTCAGCGCTGGCCGGATTTCAACGCCGCACTCTGGAAAAATTTACTCGAAGAAGCTGAGACAACAAAGAGAGAGCTCCCAGCCAATTTAATCTTCGGCAGTGACCGGGACAAACGCTCCGTTGACCTGGCGCGTCGAAACGCCGACAGTGCCGGTATCGGTGCAAAAATTCGTTGGTCCTACAACGACTTTGCCAAACTGGAAGCGCCCGCCTCACAAGGCACACTGATCTGCAACCCACCTTATGGTGAACGCCTCGGCAACGAAGAAGAGCTTACTGCCTTCTACCGCAAAATCGGCGACACCTTCAAACAGAACTGGAAAGGCTGGACCGCCTGGGTGTTTACCGGCAACCTTGCCCTCGCCAAACAAGTCGGCCTGAAAGCCTCCCGCCGCATCGTGCTCTATAATGGGCCGATTGAATGTCGCTTGCTGAAGTATGAGCTTTATTGAAGAACCGGAACGCGGTGCGCGGTAAGCGGAACGTGGAACAGGAAAAGCACACAACCTGACTCACGCCCGTTTGCTGTGCTCTCTGCGCCTCTGCGCGAGGCCGATTTTGCTTTTGTCTCATAATTGTTCGCGTTTTTCTTTTGCAAAGCAGATGTAAAAAATCAATCAGAGTCTAACTTGAGTAAAGTGGAGGATCAGCTAGTTTTGTTTTGGTTTTCCCCGGACCTCGAACCTCGTTCCGCGTCCCGTGCGTCTTCGGCGCATCCCCTACTTGCTTTTTTATACCGTAGACCTCATAATCGCCTCGTT
>NODE-683-length-11797-cov-3.49864_pt1 | contig 11797 bp, 12 predicted proteins | sample MGYA00139097_ERZ477577 | MGnify/ENA metagenome assembly ERZ477577 | reverse complement strand
GGATCAAATACTTCTTCGTCGATATTGTTTTGCTCTGATTCGTCAGAACCACAAGATAAAAGAACGCTCGTACAGAGTAATCCTAATACAATTGATTTTACGGTATGCTTTTTCATAAATGGTAGTATACGTTTGTATTGAGGTAAAAATAGTAAAAATAGCAATATTTCAAGCGTTATATTAAATTTGTTTACACACAAATATATATGAACAGAAGACCAAGAAGAAATCGTAAAAACCATGCAATCAGAAGTATGGTTGAAGAAACGAAGTTGGGCACAGAAAATCTAATTTACCCTTTATTCATCCAGCAAGGGGCTGCCATAAAAACTGAAATCAGTTCTTTACCTGGTAACTTCAGATGGTCGATTGATACTTTGCTTCCAGAAATTGAAGTCTGTGTCAATCTTGGCATAGATAAGTTTGTATTATTTCCTGTGGTAGACGAATCTTTGAAAGATGGAGTCGCTTCTTACAGCTATGCTTCGAACAATTTTTATTTGGATGCTATCAGTGAAATCAAGCGTAGATTTCCTCAAATTGTTCTTATGAGCGATGTGGCTTTGGATCCATATTCTTCTGACGGACACGATGGTTTGGTTAAAAATGGTCAGATACTTAATGATGAGACACTACCAATTTTAGCAAAAATGTCACTTGCTCAAGCTCAGGCCGGTATCGATATTATTGGTCCAAGTGATATGATGGATGGCAGAGTGGGGTTTATAAGAGAATCACTAGATGACAATGGTTATTCTGATGTAAGCATCATGTCGTATTCGGCGAAATATGCAAGTGCATTTTATGGTCCATTCAGAGATGCACTGGACTCGGCGCCAAAGTCTGGAGATAAAAAGTCGTATCAAATGAATCCGGCAAATAAATCAGAAGCTTTAATTGAGGCGGAGCTAGATGTTCTGGAAGGAGCAGATATGCTTATGGTGAAGCCTGCAACTTGTTATTTAGATATTATCCACTTGCTAAAGGAAAACTTTGATGTCCCAATTACAGCATATAATGTAAGTGGTGAATGCGCCATGGTTTATGCAGCTAGTCAAAATGGATGGCTGGATTATAACGCTGCGATGTCAGAAATGCTCCTAAGTATAAGACGAGCTGGAGCGGATGGAATTCTGACTTATTTTGCAAAAGACTTCGCTAGTTTATTGAAAAACCAATAAGAATTCCTTAAATTGCTGCTAGATAATTTTTAATGGAACAGTTTGATTTTTACCCATCTAAGCCTGAATTGGTTGAGCAAAAACCGAAAAGTAGTCTTTCGGTTACAATTTTCTCAATGGTGCTTTTTGTGCTTGCATTTCTAGTTTTGTTCGGGGATGAAATTAATTTTATTTTATACTTGTTAGCGGTACTCTTAATTCATGAGGCGGGACACTTTTTTATGATGAAAGTGTTTAAATATGAAAATGTCAGAATGCTTTTTGTTCCTTTAATGGGGGCGTTCGTGCAAGGAAAGAAAAGTTCTTATTCCCAAAAACAAAGCCTAATAGTTACTGTGGCAGGGCCATTTCCCGGGATATTAATAGGTGCGATATTGATGTGGTATGGAAATGTAATTCACTCCTATTGGCTAGTAGAATTAAGCGCCTTGTTTTTGTTACTTAACTTGGTTAATCTATTGCCGCTTGATCCGCTTGATGGTGGACAGTTGTTCAAGTTATATGTGAGGAAGAATCACGAATTGTTCTTGATGTTCTTTGCGTTACTTTCATCTTTACTCATTATTGGGCTTGGATGGATATTGGATAGCTATATCATCATGATCTTTGGGTTCTTTATGGGGTTTAGGGTTAGGGCGCTTCAAAAGCAATATCAGATGCACAAGGATTTGATGGATGAAGAGGTAGATTATTCTACAAGCTATAAGTTACTCTCCAATAAAGACTTTAGTAAGATCAAAGAGGTGCTTCTCATACATACTCCACCATTGAGAAAATACCTAGAACAAGCACCATCTGAAGATTCGGATCCAGTCATGGCAAGTCAAGTGAATAATGTGCTTATAACGCCAATTGTAAAGGATGCCACTCCTTTATTTAAGTTAATGATCTTGTTTCTTTGGGTAGCTTCATTTGCGGTCCCATTTATTTTGTATTTCACACTTGACTATACGTGGTTGAGATCAGTGCTTCTTTTCTATAATTCATGAAGTTTACGATAAATCAAAATGTCGTTTTTCTCAATGAAGAAGGCGGAGGGACAGTTGAGTCCTATAGTGATGGATTCTATGGTGTAAAGGATCAAGATGGTTTCGTTCGGAACTATCGTGAATCTGATTTAGGACTTGTTCACAGCACTTCTCATGCAGTTGAAGGTTTGGAAGATTATCTAGAGGAAGAGTCCGGAAATCAAAGCGTAAAAAGTAGACTAAGCGCTGTACATTCTATTGATTTGCATATAGAAGAGTTGACAGACGATCACAGTCACATGTCAAATTATGACATCATTCAAAAGCAAATGCGAGAATTAAGGATTTTCGTCCAAAATGCGCAAGAACGAAAAATACGAAAGATTGTAGTTATCCATGGCGTTGGAGAAGGTGTCTTAAAAAGAGAAGTAGTCACTTTCTTTCAGGGGATTTCCGGCTGTGAATTATACGATGGCAACTACTGGGAGTATGGCCAAGGGGCTACAGTTGTGGAGCTTCGCTACAAGTATTAAGGGGTACGCCTATAAAAACTAAATCCACCTTCCGTTCTTATTTTAGTAAAATTAGGGTGAGTATCTAGTTCGGTGTTCGTTATTTTACTAATCATGTATACCGGTTTGTCTATCTCTCCTTCAAGTAACCATTTCTGATCCTTTCTTGCTTCCTTCAATCCGTATGGCTGGTCGGCATAATAATACTGCGCATAGCTCTTGTATCCATAACTTTCCACGTAGCATTCTTCTCCTCGTATTGATTCCAAGAAAGTAATGTTTGGACCTTGAGTAAAGGATTCAATTTTTGGTAGAATAAAAAACAAAACGAGTAACAAGGTGATTCCCATGTTAGCAGTGATCACCATAGATAGGCGTTCCCATTTTTGCTTGACTAATAATAAGTAACTAACCACTACGCCCGCCAAGAAAAAGATTCCAATCAAGAATTCATATCCGCTCCAGGCTACAGCGTTTTTCAATGATGCTACAGCAAAAGGATCATTCATCAGTGGGAACAAACTTTCTTTATTGTAAATGATTATTGGTACCGCCATTATAGCGATTCCTATAATTAAACCAACTATCAGGTAGATGCTGTTAAGTAATCTGCTCGGCCGAATGGCTCCAATCCCATATTTGTAGAGGGTTAAAGCTGCTAAGAAGGAGAGCGGCGCATATGTCATTGAAGAGTAATGAATTATTTTTGTTGTGGTTATGCTGAATAAGATAATGACGACCCAGAAAAGTGTGATGAACCATACTCTCATATCATGAGGTTCTATGTCTGATCTTCTTTTTAACTGTGGGAGAGCAAATATGGACAGTGGAAAACAACCAAAAAATACGACTACAAAATGATAGTAAAATGGCTGCGCATGACCGGCTACTGGGGAGTTGAACAACTCAACTTGATATTGAATGAATTGCTGTAAAACGGCAAATCCATTTTGCATAACTTCAAGGCTCAGCCATGATGAGATAAGCAGTCCGAAACCGAGCAGAAAAAGAAATATGTGCTTTATGCTTGGGAAGTTTTTGAATCGTTTTACAATCAAAAAGACAAATAATGTTAACCCCAATAAAAGAAAGCCAACAGGTCCCTTCGTAATAACGCTTAATCCACTGAATACTCCGGATAATAAAGCGAATTTCCCAATTTTATCATTCACGTCCTCTACACTAATCACTCGTAACATGAAATAGATCGAAAGAAAGATGAAGTAGTTAAAAACAGGATCAATAATACCTGATTTGAAATAGAGGTGAGGAAGTAGCGATGCTACAAAGAGTAATGCCCAAATGAGGCCGAAACGCCCATTATAGTGTTTTTTACCAATTAAATAGAATGTAATCAAATAGATGAATCCAAATACAGCGTTGGGAAAGCGTGCGGCAAATTCATTGATGCCAAACAGTTTCATTGCTCCAACTTGAAGCCAAAAGAAGAATGGTGGTTTTTCCCAAAATGGACTATAGTTTATCTGGACTCTCAGATAATCTCCACTCTTAATCATTTCTCTTGCCGACTCAGCAAAATTGATTTCGTCCCAGTCAAAAAGATGAACATGACCAAGTCCAATAAAGAAGAAAAGAGAGACACAAAAAAGTAGGATAGAACTCTTTATAGGACTTTCGCCTATTTTTAAAAGTACTGAATCTGATACTTTAGTAGATGTCATTTAACTGTTTGATAGTCAATGTTTTTATGATTGACCTTGATGAAATATTTTTGATTTAGCTAAGCCGATTTTATTGAAGAAGTAGAGCCATGATGTACCTAATACTCCTATTCCATATTTTGTACTTCTAGCTACGTTAATTGAAGATGCGTCCTCAAAATATTTAGTTGGACAAGTTATTTCTGCAATTTCATATCCTTTGTAGCATATTTGAGCCAACATTTGGTTATCAAAGATGAAGTCGTCAGAATTGATATTGTAATTAATGTCTTTTAACACCTTGCCAGAGAACATACGATACCCGGTGTGGTATTCAGATAGCTTTTGTCGCATTAATATGTTTTGACTTAAAGTCAAGAAGCGATTCGCTATGTATTTATAAATAGGCATACCTCCTTTAAGTGCACCTTTTCCAAGGATTCTAGATCCAATTACAACTTGATAAACATCATTTGCAATAAGGTGGGCCATGCTCTCAATGAGCTTGGGTGTGTATTGATAGTCAGGGTGAAGCATTACAACAATGTCTGCATTAAGCTCCATTGCTTTATTGTAACAAGACTTTTGGTTTCCTCCATAGCCTTTGTTTTCCTCATGTACAATCACGTGATTGATGCCTATTTCACGCGCTAAGTCAGCTGTATTGTCACTGCTTTTGTCGTCTACTAGAACTACTTCGTCTACGATGTCAAAAGGAATCTCATCATAGGTCTTCTTTAGTGTCTTAGCTGCGTTGTACGCTGGTAGTATTACTACAAGCTTTTTTCCTTTAATCATTTTTCACTCTGAATTTAGTTGCAAAACTAATGAATCATTTGCAAATGGCGGTATTAAATGTCTTGTCGAAACGTATGAATATCATTGTGATTCTCCTCAATTTTATCCTTAATCTTTTTAATTGACTTGGTCAGTAAAAAGATATCAGCAGGAGTGTTTTGGCCTAGCCATTCCCATGAGGTTTTTTCATCCTCTACAGCCATAGCAATATGGTAAAGAATTTCGAAGTCATGAACGAGTAGCCAGTTTTGAGCGCTTGAATTCCCTTCAGCAGCATTAATCATAGCCAATAAATGTGCGTAACCATTATCTTGCAGCCAATTTCTAGCATCCTCTTTAAGGTAAATAGCGAAGGTGGCCATGGTGAGTTCCTCAAATCCATTCTCCTTTAGCCAAAACATAAATTCATCGTTTCCTTCAATCGCCTTCGCCCAGGCAAGTATAATCTTTGGGTCGTAATCAATTCGTTTTAAGGCAGTGGAGGATAGGTCCTTTGCTATGATTTGCCTTTTTTTTCTTTTAAACCAATTAGCCATGTGCGAAGAATATATATGAAACAATAATAGCGGCTATAATACCTATTAAATCTGCAAAAAGTCCGGCAGTTATGGCGTACCTCGTTTTCTTGATTCCAACTACGCCAAAATACACAGCAACAACGTATAAAGTAGTTTCAGTGCTACCTTGCATCGTTGCAGCGATTCTTTCCTGAAGTGACCCAGCACCAAAATTTGTCATTATCTCTACGAATGCGCCACGTGCCCCGCTGCCACTTAATGGTTTCATGAATGCTACAGGTAGGGCGTCAACCCACTCAGTAACAGTTACTCCCATAGCTAAAACTGCCCATCTAACACTGTCTAATATTCCGTCCAAAGCCCCAGAAGATCTGAACAAAGCTATAGCGACTAACATTGCGATTAAATATGGTACGATTCCAATGGCTACGCTAAATCCGCCTTTCGCACCTTCGATAAAGGATTCATAGACATTAACTTTTTTACTCGTAGCCATTACTATAAATGTCAGAATAATACCAAACATGATACCTCCACCTACGATGATTGAAACTGCTTCTCCCTGCTCTGGATGCATAACAACATAGTACAAGAGTAATCCAATAAGTAAGGACAAAGTCCCAATGTAAGCCAAGACTACTCGATTGAAAAGATTGATTTTCTGTCGGATTGAAACAAAGATTAACCCTGCCAACGATGCTACAAATGTTGATATCAAGATAGGAAGGAAAATTTCTGTTGGAGATTCGGCACCCGAGCGCAATGCAAATATTGAAATTGGGATAATGGTTAAGCCTGAAGTGTTAAGAACTAAAAACATAATCTGCGCATTGGAAGCAGTATCTTTTTTAGGATTTAACTCTTGCAGTTCCTTCATGGCTTTTAGGCCTAGCGGAGTTGCAGCATTGTCGAGTCCTAGCATATTTGCACTAAAATTCATCATCATTGACCCTATTGAGGGATGATTTTTTGGAACCTCTGGAAAGAGTTTAGAAAAAAGTGGAGTGACAGCTTTTGTTAATTTATTCATGGCGCCACCATCTTCACCAATACGCATGATGCCTAGCCATAAACACATGGCTCCCGTTAAATAGAGCGACAACTCAAACCCAACTTTTGCTGAGGATGAAAGGCTATCTATCATTTCTTTCATGACGTTGATGTCATGCCAAAAAATAAGTTTAGATGCTGCTACCACAATGGCAATCAATAACATCCCAATCCATATACGATTTAGAATCATAATTCAAATATCAATAATAATAGAATGCAGAATTGCCTAAATAGAACGAAGTATTAACAAGGAATTAAGGATAACCCTTATTTGAGACAAATGTTCACGAAGTTTTCGATGAGAACGGAACCATGATTCCCTGACACTTCCGGGTGGAATTGAACACCAAAAAGTTTTCTTTCATTGTGCTCCATTGCTTCATTGATGCATGCGTCAGAGGAAGCTACAAGTTTAAATTCTGGAGGAATCGAAATTGATTCACAATGGTCTTCCATCATTTCTAATTCAATGGGGAGACGTAAAAATAAATCAGATTCTTCAAATACTTCAATCTCTTCCCAGTCCCGGCAAGCTTTCATTTTGTTACCAAATGCTCCAAATAACAACCCCATTAACTGATGTCCAAAACAAATACCTAAAACGGGAAGAGTCGTTTCTTTTATCCATTTGAGCTTCTCTAAATAAGGTTCTGTGTCAACTTCTGTAATTAGAATAGGGGCGCCAGAAATGATGACTCCATTGATATTTGACAATGCACTTTCCTCGAAATCCAAGAGTGAAATCCTTTTGAAATCCACGTAATTGTCTACAATGTCTTCAATTAGTCTCGTTTTATTTGAACCGCAATCAATAATTAAAATCATAGTATTATTTCTCCTCGACCTTGTCGAACGATTTCTGGATCACCAGAGGTGCAATCAATTATTGTTGATGCATCAAGGTTACCAGGTCCACCATCGATGATTAAATCGAAATCCATGTCATGATTTTCATAAATGGCTAGTGGATCAGAAAAGTATTCTTTTATTTCATCTTCATTATGAAGAGAGGTAGAAGCCATTGGATTTCCTAAGGTCTCAACGATAGCTCTCGCTATGTTGTTGTCAGGAATCCTAATTCCAACCTCTTTTTTATTGGAGTCAAACCTTCTTGGGATTTCATTGGTTGCATTCAAAATGAATGTGAATGGCCCAGGTAGCGACTTGTTTAAGAGTTTGTAAGTGGATCGGTCAATGTGCTTCACATATTTTGATAAGTCGCTTAAATCAAAGCAAATAAGCGAGAAGTTTGCTTTTTGTAGCTTAACATCTTTGAAGCGGGCTAATTTTTGAAGCGCCTTTTTATTGTACAAGTCACATCCAACAGAATAAACGGTGTCAGTCGGGAAGACAATCAGCCCTCCTTTTTTTAATATCTGAACAACGTCATCAACCAATCTACTGTCAATATTTTGATCGTTTATTTCTATAATCATTAAGGGTAAAGATAGGACTATTGTTATTTAATAAAGATTTTGCAACTAATTGCCAAGTGATCGCTCAAAGCTTTTTCTTGAATCTTAAATGAATTCGAACCAATTTCAGGTGAATGAAATATATAGTCAATTCTTCCTGCTGGAAGTGTGCCTGTGTAGGTTTGACCAATACCGAATGAGCTGTTCCTAAAGGCATCCGTTAATTGCGAATTGAACTGATTGTAGCAGTAGGATAGAGGTGTGTCGTTAAAGTCGCCGCAAACAACTACTGGATAAGGTGAATTACGAATATGATCCGTTACGATTTCAGCTTGATTTGCTCTAACTGGAAAGGCGTTCTTAATTTTCCGAATCATCGAGAGTCGATCGAGATTGTTGACTGCATTTGTGTCTTCATTGAAAAATGTGTAATCCTCTTCCTGAAGCTTGATGGACTGGAGGTGCACATTGTAAACTCGAATTGTATCTCGTTTAACCTTTATATCCGCATAAATGCAGAAGTTGTTTCTGCTTAAGTCAGTAGAATTGTTGAATTTTATATACCCCTTTTCAATCATTGGGTATTTCGACATCATGCAGACTCCGAAGTTTTGACGCCCATTGACTTTATGACGAAACCGTTCGTGGGAATCTTTGATTTTAAGGAAGTCAAGTATTGAGTCCTTTGTGACAAATGTGGTTGGTTCGTCTTGGTGATAGAATTCTTGAAAACAAATTATATCTGGTTGTTCACTTTTGAGATATGCAAAAATACTGTCTTTTGTAACGAATGAATGGTCCCATATTTCATTGTAACGATCAAATAACTTTACATTGTAACTCATTATTTGAATCTCAGTCTTGTTTCCTGGGGCATCTCCGCTAGACCAGGCTATTGTTCTGAAATGGAGTTTTATTCCAATTAGTATTACGGCTCCTATAACCCATGCCCATCTGGTTCTTCTTAAAACTGCTATGATTAAAAGGCCTAAGTAGGCTAGTATGATTAATGGGTATGCTAGTCCGAAGAAGGGAATAATGGGAATGGATTCTGGATGAATAAATGGGCTTGCGTAGCATAGTAATACAGCTAAGGTTCCAATACCATAAATTAAATGGGATAAGTTTCTTAAGGTTAAGATTCTCTTGAAAAAACTAGCCATTCTTACTTTGGTTGAATAGGTAGTCTTTTTCCTTTTTCGATAAAGATTCGTATCCTGATTTTGAGATTTTATCCAAAATCCGGTCGATTTCCTCTTGTTTCATTTTCTTTCGAGCATTGAACTCTTCATCTGTTTCAAAACGAGCATTACCTCCTTTTTTAACCTTAAGTTTCGATTTGTTACGTCCTTTAAAAAGTTGTAAAAAGGCGTCCAGTAAAGCTTGCGTCTTCGAAACAATATTTCCAGAACTGTAAATGTTTTGAACGCTAATCACACCAAGTAGTGCGCCTCCGAGGTGAGCGAAATGAGCAGTTCCATCGCTGCTTCCAAGGTTTAGGAAGTCAATCAATAAAAAAGCTAAGGCGACAAAGATTACTCTAACCGGAAGAAGCCCGAATAGATTTACTTTCATTTGGGGCTTGAAGAAGGCAATGGCAAAGAAAATAGCCATAATAGATCCGGAAGCACCAACAACGACTTGGTTGGTGTCTTGTAATGCTGGAAATAATAAATGTGCAAGTATTTCGAAAACCCCACCAAATAAGCCTCCCAATAAATAGGTTGCGAATAGTCTTTTTTCATTGAACATCTGAACAAATATTTTACTCGAGAAGTAGAGAAAAATCATGTTGAACAATAGATGAAGAATCGAGTAGTGGGCAAACATGCTTGTGAAGAGTCCCCAGGGATGGCGAATGAATTCACCTAAATTTGTGTTGAGCGTAAAGATAGATGTAATAAATCCATAGGTTGATGCTTCAGCTGTTGTACCCATGAGGCGGCCGAACACTATGAATACATTAATTAGAATAAAAATAAAGATGTTTACGAAAAGGAGTTTAATTCCAGTTCCGCCATGTTTGAATTGGTACTTTAAATCATCTATAAATGTTCTTTGAGTCTGCATTTTAATAAAAATTTTGTCTGTCCCTTCTCTTCCATATCAGAATGAAAACGATGCCTACAATAGCACCGCCAACATGCGCTAAGTGTGCAATTTGATCTCCAGATTGATAGATACTGCTGTATACTTCATAAAGTAAATACCCACCAATTAAGTATTTCGCTTTAATTGGAATGGGAGGGAAGAGCAATTGCAACTCTGTATTCGGAAAAAGCATTGCAAAGCCAGCTAGGAGACCAAATATAGCTCCCGAAGCGCCAACTATAACTGAGCTGTTCAACGCTTGATAAGGCACTGCAAACTCGTTTAAGTCTGGATCTGAAAATGACATGTATTGACTGCCATTGCTAGATATGATAAGATCGTGTAATTCTGTCGGGTCAAATCCCATTGCAAGCAATCCTTCCTTGGCTTGCATTAACTGAAATACACCAATTCCATTGTAAAGTGCAAATGCACCAAGTCCACTGGCGATATAGAATATGAAGTATCGCTTTGCTCCCCAAATTCTCTCCAAATGTGCACCAAACATAACCAGTAAGAACATGTTAAAGATAATGTGTAACGGGCTTTCAAGACTATGCATAAACATATGCGTGATCACTTGAAACGGTTGAAAAAGAATTGAATTTATATAGTGTGCTCCGAGTAGGTGCGTCATGTTTTCTCCGTTGGAGCTTAACACCAAAGAAACTACATAGAACAAAATGTTCAGCAGGAGTATGTTTTTAGTAACTGCGGGTAAATTCCTTAACATATCATTTAAATTTCTTGTCTAACTCTTCTAGACTGAGAGTTTCTAATATCTTCTTGTTTCTAGGAGTGTACATGTGATTCTCACATTGAAACAATTGATCAATCAGGCCCTCTACAGATTCATTTGTGCTTAAATCTAGCTTCTTACTAGAAGCACTGGATGCTATCGATCCAATTAAATTGTGTGCCAAATCTCCTTTATCAATTTCCTTGTGACCAATAATTTCTAAAATATCTTGAATGGTATCAGAAAGGGACTCCTCTTGAAGTACAGTAGGTACCGATACGATGGATAAAACATCATTAGCTATTGATCCTTCAAACCCAAACTGTTGGAGTAAACTTTGATTTGTTTCCCAATTTAACTTCTCTTTTTTTGAGACATCTTGTTCAATTGGAAATAAAAGTTTTTGAGATTCGATTGGTCTAGAAGTGAATGACTTATGTATCTGCGAATAAACTATTTGTTCAATAGCTCTTTTCGTATGAACAATCAATAAACCAGATTTACTAGGAGTCATTAAGTAGTTGCCTTTGATGACAAAGCTTGTAACATTTGATGTTGACTCCTGAAACGCTATTGGTTCTTCCTCTTGTTTGGTATCGTCATTCTCATTTATCTTATAGAAGTTATCCCAGTCTTCTTGAGATGGATTGTCTTCGCCAAAACCCTGAGAAATAATTGCTTTCGAAAAGCTATTGGAACTACCTCCAGAGCTTTTCTTTGTTGTGTCTGCTCTAAATGGGTTGAATGTTGGGTCTACTTTGACTTGCGGTTCAATGGTCGGTTTTGAGCTCATTCCAGGAGGTAAATCAAAACTTGTTTCACGCTCAAAGTCTAAGGTTGGGGAGATGTTGTATTTACCTA
>NODE-682-length-11803-cov-5.17816_pt1 | contig 11803 bp, 7 predicted proteins | sample MGYA00139097_ERZ477577 | MGnify/ENA metagenome assembly ERZ477577 | reverse complement strand
GTTGACCTCCGTTCTTGGATTTGCCAAGATCATCAGAAAACGATTAGAGGATAAAATCTTCCCGGCAGTAAATGTTGAGGATCAAAAAATCAAGAAAACCATGAAGCAGGTTAGTGAAAACCTGAATGTAGTGGTGTCAGAAGGTGAACGTCTTACCAATCTGATCAATGATGTACTGGATCTGGCAAAAATTGAATCCGGACGCATGGAATGGCACTTAAAACCTGTGTTCCTGCAAGATGTCATCAGTAGGGCAATAGCCAGTACCTCCTCTTTGTTTGATCAAAAAGGACTCAAACTGGTCAAAAATATATCCCCTGATCTGCCCTTGGTAAGCGCCGACGAAGACAAGTTGATCCAGGTGGTCATCAATCTCCTATCAAATGCGGTGAAATTTACGGATAAAGGAAAGGTTTCCATTGAAACATTCTTGGATAAAGGACAAATCATGGTTGAGGTGAAAGACACCGGAATTGGCATCGCCGAGAGCGACTGGCACAAAGTGTTTGAACGCTTCCGTCAGGCAGGAGACACCTTGACAGATAAGCCTCAGGGAACGGGTCTGGGCTTGCCCATATGCCGTGAGATCATTGAACATCTTGGTGGTATCATTTGGATGAAAAGTGAATTAGGCGTGGGAAGCTCGTTCTTCTTCTCCATCCCGATTATGGGGGATGCTAACAGTCAACAACCCATACAGCTGGATCGCATCTTGAAAAGTTTAAAAAAGCAGATCAAACATTCCTCATTGAGCGATGTGCAGAATGTGCCTACCATACTTGTTGTTGACGATGACACGCCAATCAGGTCCTTATTACGTCAGGAGTTAACAGATGCAGGCTATCAGGTTCAGGAAGCGGCCAACGGAAAAGCGGCGCTGGATATGGTGCGTATGTCTAAACCTGATTTGATCATTCTGGACGTTATGATGCCGGAGATCAATGGTTTTGACGTAGCCGCTGTTTTGAAAAATGATCCAAACACTATGGACATCCCTATTATCATCCTTTCAATTGTGCAGGATAAGGAGCGCGGATTTAAGATAGGTGTGGACAGATATCTGACCAAACCGATCAACACGGAGCAGCTTTTCCACGAAGTTGAGGAATTGCTGGAACAAGGGGTTTCTAAAAAGAAGGTAATGGTGGTTGACGATGATTCGACAGCTGTTAAAACCCTAACCGATGTATTGACGGCCAGAGGTTATAAAGTATTAGAGAGTAATCCGCAGGATCTTATGGAAAAAGCAACTGCAGCCCAGCCGGATATCATCATGCTAAATTCTTTACTTAACAGTGACCACAAAATGATCAAAGACTTAAAAATCCAAAAGGGAATGGAAAATGTTATGGTCTTTATTTATGAATAAAATATGCTAACTAAATAAACTTACATGGAACAAAAATTATTAATTGTTGATGATGAAGCCCATATCCGTATGCTCATAGAACAGACTTTAGAGGACCTTGAAGACGAAGGGGTTGAGCTATTGTTTGCCGAGAATGGTGAACAGGCGCTTGAGTTGATTAAACAGGAGGAACCAAATCTTGTTTTCCTTGACGTCATGATGCCCAAAATGAACGGAATGGAGGTTTGTTATAAAGTAAAAAAAGAACTGAATTTATCAAATGTCTATATCATACTACTCACTGCCAAAGGACAGGAAGTAGACAGACAGAAAGGTTTAGACATGGGTGCCGACAGGTATATGACCAAACCTTTTGATCCGGATGAAATGCTTGCCATTGCTGAGGAAATTCTGAAAAAATAACATGGATCCAAAGGCAGTGAAATACCGTAGCAGAATATTGAAAAATATTCTCAAAGATGCTAGAAACATTGAATTATTAGAGAATTTAGGACAACATTTAAATCTTGAATTTTCTATTTCTTCTATGGATAGTGGTGTTTTATGGGGTGAAAAAAAGGCTTCAGATTTCTCCATTGAACTTCGTGAAAATGACGTTCATTTTGCCAACGTAGATTCGAATCAGCAGCATGTCCAAATTATCGCCAACCTTTTAATGGCATTGGTTCGTAAGGACCTTGAAAAGAAAAAAATTGGAAATGAAGTTTTGGGATTGTACCGTGAGATCAATATGATCTATGACTTCAGTGAAAGACTTTCCGAGACCATTGAGGAAGCATCCATTGCTGAAATGGCCCTTACGGAGGCCTCTCAGATCATTGGTTCGAGCCATGGACTATTTCTGATCTACGAACCTGAAATAGACAAGGTTGTCCTGCTTTCGGCTTTTGGAGAGGATGTAGACAGAGAAAAAAATATTGACAACCAAAATCAGGTTTTAAAAGAATTGATTAAAAGAGGGACTTCTTCCATTGTTGAGTACGAAAGGATCAAAGGCAATCCGGCACTTAGACATCTGGAATCAATGATGTATGCCCCACTTAAGGTTAAAAACAACACCTTGGGCATGGTCATTCTTGGTCATAATCAGGTCAAAGAATTTACAGCCGCCGAATTAAAATTGCTGACCACCATTGCCTTGCAATCGGCAGTTGCCATTGAAAGCGCTCAATTATATCAAAAAGGACTAAGGGCAGCTAAAGAAAGAGAAGAGGCAATTACCTCGATCCATAAAGTAAGTCAGAAATTTGTGCCCAATGAATTTATTAAATCCCTGGGTAAAGACAAAATCACCGAAGTTTCCCTGGGCGACCTGGTGGAGAAAGAAGTAACGGTGATGTTTGTTGATATCAGGGACTTTACGGCAATATCTGAAAAACTGAAACCCAAGGATAATTTTCTTTTTATTAACTCCTTCAATAAAAGAATGGGGCCCATCATCAGAAAAAATGAGGGCTTTATTATGCAATACCTGGGAGACGGGTTTATGGCTCTTTTCCCCAATGGCGCGCAAAATGCGCTTCGGGCGGCAGTGGAAATGAATGCTGAACTGGAACAACACAATATAGAAAGAGTTGAAAATAATAAAGCACCGGTAAAGATTGGCATTGGTATGCAAAACGGAAACCTGATCATGGGTATTACCGGGGATATTGAAAGACTGGATGCGGCCATTATTTCTGATACGGTAAATACGGCCTCGAGAATTGAGGGGCTTTCAAAACATTTTGGTACCAACATATTGATTTCTGACAGCTGTTTAGAAAATTTGACTGATCCGGAAGAATTTAATTTCAGGTTCCTTGGACCGGTAAGAGTGAAAGGGAAACAAAAACCCATACAGCTCTACGAATGCATCAATGGTGACGAGCAGGTTCTTCAAAAGCACAAGCTCGACACGCTGGGTACTTTTAACGAAGGGATGAGGCTTTATTTCAATAAGGAATTCGCCATGGCAGCCGTAACTTTTCAGCAAATCATCAAACAAAATCCGGATGATCATACCGCCAGGCTCTTACTCAACAGGTCCGCACACCTGATCACCAAAGAGATTGGAGATGACTGGAAAGGCGTCGAATCTATGACGAATAAATAGGTTTCATTGTAGCATTGCAGCATTGAAGCATTGCATCATTGATTCATTTTTTCATTATTTCTTTGAAAAGTGTAACATTTTACAATTTCAAGTATCTTTATACAAACACAGGGGATAAACCCTGTTTAAAATATAATAGACTTTAACAAAAATCCATTAACAATTATGAAAAATACATATACCAAACTTTTACTGCTGGCCACGATGCTTATTTCTTTTCAAAGTATCAGTGCCCAGGAGAAGACTTTTACTGTAAATGAATTTGACGGAGTGATTATAAGTCCTCACGTAGAAGTCATTTTTATTCAGGCTGAAGAAGAATCCGTTGTCATTGAAAATATAGATGTATCCATGGAGAAACTTAATGTGGAGGTAAAAGGAAAAACCCTGCATATTTACCTGGACGACGCGAAAGTTTACACTAAATCAGAAAAAGTAAAATACGACGATTACAAAAGTAAACACGCCATTTATGATGGTACGGTGGTTTCCGCCAAGGTTTATTATAAACACCTTGAGATGATTTCGTTGCGGGGTGAAGAAACACATAAGGTGGAAAGCCCTCTAACCGGAGATAAATTAAGTCTTAAAATCTATGGAGAATCAGATGTGTTTATCAGTGAAGTTGATCTTAAAGAATTTCATGCTACGATTTACGGAGAGGCCTATCTTGAAGTAAAACAGGGAACAGCTGAACGCCAAAGACTTATTTCCTATGGCGAAGGCGAGGTAAACACCATTGGAGTCAATAACAATACAGCCAAAGTAACGGCCTATGGAGAAGGCAATATCAGGCTTAATGTATCGGATGAATTAAAAATAACAGCCTATGGTGAAGCATCAATTCACTATAAAGGCAGCCCGATGATCAATCATGGGCTCGTCATTGGTGAAGCAAGAATTCATCAGGTAAACTAAAACATATCCAACAAGCAGTTTTCTGCTTAACGATTTCCAATCGCCTGAATCTTCCTTAATATGTTGATTCAGGCGATTTTATGCGCATACCCCTGTGCAATACCACACGCAACCATTTGCTGCTCCAACCGTCAATCTTTGCCGTTCCGGCTTCAATAAGACCTTAATTATTAGTTTTAATCTGAAAAATAGGATTTTAAAATAAATACGATATATTTGACATAGAGCTACTAGTTAATATTATTTTATCAAATTATGATAATTTAGTATCATTTCTTAAATTGCATTATGAGGAACGCTGTACATAGGGAAATTACCCAATTAAGTCAGGAGGACAGCTTTCTTGTTTATGAAAGAGTCAAAGACGATTTTGATTTCCCGATCCATTTCCATCCCGAATACGAGCTGAATTTCATATACAAAGGAAAGGGCGTAAGAAGAATTGTTGGTGATCATACCGCAGAGATCACCGACGTCGAGCTGGTTTTAACTGGGCCTAATCTGATCCATGGATGGGAACTCAATAAATGTACCTGTAAGGAAATTTACGAAATCACTGTACATATACAGCAGGATCTGTTACAGGAAAAGATGCTCTCCCGAAGAATTTTTAAGAGCATCAAAGATATGTTTAACAGGTCCCGGCACGGCATCCTGTTTTCACATAAAACCACCATGAAAATCATGCCTCGCCTAATGGTACTCCCAAAATTGCATGGTATCCAATATTTTTTAGAATTTATATCCATCCTGCACGATCTCTCCTGTTCAGAAAATCAGACCCTTTTGTCAACGCAGTTTTCCGAGATCAATGATTTTCAGAATAGCGAACGCATCAAGAAAGTGTATGAATATATTCAGGAAAATTTTCACAGAAAGATCGGACTCGAGGAAATTTCTCAACTGGTAAATATGAGCCCGGTTTCTTTCAACAGGTTTATAAAGAAAAGGACCGCCAAAACGTTTATCACATACGTAAACGATACCCGCATCAGTTATGCCGCCCGATATTTAATAGAAACCGAAAAAAGCATTGGAGAGATCGGCTACGAATGCGGCTTCAACAATATTGCCAATTTTAACCGAATTTTTAAGAAATCCAAGAATTGCACACCCAGTGAATACAGGAAAGAATTTGTTGGAATGCAAAGGGTATTATAAGCTTCTTTTGAAATTTACTCAAAAAAAAACTCCCGAAGTTAGTGGCCCTCAGGAGTTTTAACCGGTAAAAATCTCAGTCTTTTATCCCATTATTATTTTGACCTTATGATTTTTACCTTTCTCAAGCAGTGGAATTTTGTTTGAGTTTATTGATTCTCCATTTACAATTATTTCTTTAACGCCTTTACTTACGTGATCTGGATTCTCTATTTCCAATTGATAAGTAGCGCCACGGAATTTTCTTTGCATCTTGAAACCGTCCCATTTTTTTGGTATACACGGATCTACGCTTAAGCCATCGTACTCTGGTCGCACACCAAGGATATACTGGGTAATGGCATAAAAATTCCAGGAAGCCGTTCCTGAAAGCCATGAATTCTTGGCTTCTCCCGGTTTAAACGCCTCCTTTCCTGCGATCATCTGACAATACACATAGGGCTCTACTTTGTGAAGTTCAGAAATGTCTTCTAAAAAGCTCGGGGCTATCTTAGTGTAATAATCATAGGCCGCATCTCCCCTTCCGATCATCGTCTCCCCGATCATGATCCAGGGGTTGTTATGGCAGAAAATTCCTCCATTTTCTTTATATCCTGCCGGATACGTAGAAATCTCTCCGTATTCTATATGATACTTCGTGAATGCGGGGTAATTTAACACAACGCCATATTCACAATCCAGATGTTCTTTTACCGAATCCAGGGATTTTTCAACCATCCCCTCTTCCTTACCGATCTCGGCCATGGTACACCACCCCTGAGACTCTATAAAGATTTTTCCTTCTTCGCATTCATCCGAGCCGATCTTTTTACCAAAATAATCGTAGGCTCTCAGGTACCATTCTCCATCCCAGCCATGCGCCTTGACAGACTCGATCATTGCGTCCACATGCACCTGAGCCTCATCAGCCTCCTGGTCCTTTCCTGTAAAACGACAAAGATTGATATATTCCTTTCCATAAACCACAAACAAACCAGCGATCATCAATGACTCAGCAGTTTCTCCTTTTTTGTTCCCTGTAGTTTGAAAAGACTCATTCGGGTCATTTGAAAAACAATTCAGATTCAAACAATCATTCCAGTCAGCCCTTCCGATCAACGGTAATTTATGGGGTCCAAGATTATTGACCACGTGATAAAACGAAGCTTTTAAATGCTCAAAGTGGGGCTTGGCCAGTGACGCATCATTGTCAAAGGGAACCATTTCATCCAGGAGTGAAAAATCGCCGGTTTCTTTGATATAGGCCGTTGTGGATAAAATGAGCCAAAGCGGATCATCATTAAAGTCTCCTCCAATAGCTGAATTTCCTTTTTTTGTCAATGGCTGATACTGATGGTAACATGATCCATCTTCAAATTGGGTCGAAGCAATGTCAAATATGCGTTCTCTGGCTCTTTCAGGTATCTGATGCACAAATCCTATCAGATCCTGATTTGAATCCCTGAAGCCCATCCCACGTCCGATACCAGACTCAAAGAAGGAGGCTGAACGTGACATATTAAAAGTGACCATACATTGGTACTGATTCCAGATATTGACCATCCTGTCCAGTTTGTCGTCACCTGAATCTATGGAAATTGTGTTGAGTAACTCATCCCAATAAACTCTCAACGCTTCATAGGCGGCATCAACCTTGGCAACCGTATCATATTTGCTGATCATCGCCTTGGCGGGTAGCTTGTTGATCACTGCTTTGCTTTCCCATTTATCTTCAGGGGCAAGCTCAACATAACCCAGCATAAACACCAGGTCCTTTTGCTCTCCCGGCTGTAATTCGATTTCAACATAATGGGATGCTATTGGCGACCAGCCGTGAGCCTCCGTATTTCTGGGGCTGCCCTCTGCGACCACCTGAGGTGCATCAAATCCGTTATAGAGACCAACAAAAGATTCCCTGTCAGTATCATAACCTTGAATATCAGCATTTACCGAATAAAAGGCATAATGATTTCTTCTTTCTTTAAATTCTGTCTTATGATAAATGACACTGTCCTCAATTTCTACCTCACCGGTATTAAAATTTCTCTGGAAATTGGTCATGTCATCTTCAGCGTTCCACAATGCCCACTCGATAAAAGAGAATAATTTCAATTTTTTTACTTCGGAGGTATTATTCTGAAGGCTCACTTTCTGAATCTCACCCCAAAATCCCAAAGGAATAAACTGCAGCACCTCAGCGGAAACGCCGTTCTTTGAGCCTTTGATTTTGGTATAACTCATCCCGTGCCGGCACTCATAGCTATCCAGCTCCGTTTTAACAGGTTTCCATCCTGGTGACCAGATCGTGTCTCCGTCCTTGATATAGAAATACTTGCCCCCGTCATCCACAGGAACATTATTATATCTGTAACGCGTCAGGCGTCTGAACTTCGCGTCTTTATAAAAGGTATAACCACCTCCGGTATTAGAAGTTAAGGAAAAGAAATCCTCATTACCCAGGTAATTGATCCAGGGGTATGGTGTTTTAGGGTTAGTGATGACATACTCCCTGTTGGCGTCGTCAAAATGACCGTATTTCATTTTTTATTGTTTACTAAATTAATTCGCAATACTTTGTTCTTTTATCCTTCTCTCATTCAATTCAAGGGTAATCTCATCCAGTTTTTTCTGCGTAAGCGGATATAACATCATCAATCCTGCAGCCAAAACCGTAATTAATGCAGGTATCCAGCTCATCAACATAATGATTCCCGGAACGGCTCCTTTTATCGCCATTGCATCCTGCCCGTTATAGTGAAAAGCGCCCAGTACCAATCCGATAATCGCACCGGCAATTCCACCACCAAACTTAGTGGCAAAAGACCCTGCCGAATAGATAAGCCCCGTTGCTCTCCTTCCATTTTTATATTCTGAATAATCTGCCGCATCACCCAGCATCACGAAAAATAAGGTCGGGAAAATCGCTGAAGCGAATTCTGACACAATTCCAATCGTGAATATGGCTTCAATATCTTCGGGGCCCACAAAAAAGAACAAGGAGTTAACGCCCCCCGAAAACAATAAGGCAAAAATGAACAGGTTTCTCTTACCAAACCTTCTGCCCAGGGGTGCCGTAATCATCGCGCCGGCAACCGAAGCCAGCATCAGGGCCACTAAAAACGAGGCGGCCAATAACTGATTATTTAAATAATGGCTAAAATAAATGATCACGATTCCCTGCTTTATGGAATTGTACACATTAAATAAAAGGCCAATCACCAATAAGACCAACCAGGGTTTATTGGCAACCAAATCCTTTAAATCCTGTTTTAAATTGTTTTTCTGTGCTTTTGGAGGCTGAACTCTTTCTTTCGTAGTATAGAAAGTGATAAACATAAAGAGGGCCAGAAATACTGACATCACATACATCGAGTTACTGTAACCCTGTTTTTGGTCAATAATTGAAATATCCTCGGTGCGCATGTTTGCTTCTCCACTTACAATAAAAGCATACTGCTGGTCGGCTTTCATGGAAAAACTTTTGCCGTGTGTGGGCTCATTTCCTTCGGCTGCGACAGTGGCGTCATCCCAGACAAAAGTTGCGATGCCAGCCTCAGTCTTTATATTGACATTTGACACATCGCTGGGAGATGAAACGATCACATTAAATGTGTCTTCGTTAATTCGATTCACCTCTATACTGGGGTTCACGTTCCCGAAATAGGCCACTAAGAAAAGTAAGGCCCCTTGCACCAGCATTCCTCCGCCAAACGCGCCAACCATTCTAAAAGATCCCAAAGAAGTCCGCTCCTTATCATCACCGGTCATGACCGCCATCAACGCACCATATGGAATGTTATTGGCCGTATAGATTAAGGTAAAAAAGATATAGGTAACATAGGCGTAAACGATCTTTCCTGAGGAGCTTAAATCAGGACTGGAAAACAGCAGGGAAAGAATTACGCCCAGAGGAATAGCGGTCCACAAGATCCAGGGGCGAAACTTGCCGTACTTGGATTTGGTTCGGTCGCCAATAATTCCCATCAAAACGTCACTGATCCCATCACTAAAACGAGCCACCAGAAAAAGGACCCCAACAGTTACAGGGCTCAACCCAAAAACATCCGTATAAAAAACAAATAGGAAGGTAGCTACCCCTCTCCAGGCAATATTCGCAGCTCCATCTCCTAGTCCGTAGCCTAATTTTTCTTGAAAAGATAACTTACCAGATGCTGCCATGAAGTGGAATATTTTAAAAAATTCTTTCCAAAATTACACATCCATGGACTAAACTAATGATACTATTTTGTCATTAACTTATGCTTTTGCCTATTATTTTGCACAAGACAAAATCGAAACAATGGAATTGACATCCCGTTTCATTAACTCGTCAGGATTATAGCATCAAATATTTCCTGATTAACTTTTCCCTTTATTAAACAATGCTTCCATCTGCTCGAGTGTTTTCCCTTTGGTTTCAGGAATCCATTTCCACGTAAAGAAGATAATAAACAGGATGAACGCCGAAAATATGAAATAAGGCAACGATTGATTCCAGGTTCCTCCGTCCTGAATTAATCTGTTCGCATCACTCTCAACGAGAATCGGGAAGGATTGAGACACGAAATAGTTGGCAAGCCATTGGGCCGCCACGGCTATGGCCATAGCAGTACTCCTGATGCTGTTCGGGAACATTTCAGCCAATAAAACCCATACAATTGGTCCCATAGACATAGCGAATGACCCAATGAACATTAAGATTCCAATCAGGCAAATGATTCCTTCAGCAGAAGAAATCGTAGGCAATCCTGCTGAATTCACACCTGAATAGTCGCTTAAATACAGGGTGAAGCCCATAAGCAAGAAACCAGCCAACATTCCAACGCCTCCAATAATCAACAAAGGCTTTCTACCCAGTTTATCAACGGTATACATGGCAATGAACGTAAATAATAGATTTACGGTGGCTAACAGAATCTGCTGTAACAATACATCCTCGTTTCCAAATCCAAGGGCCTGTTCAAAGATATCAGCACCGTAATATAACACAGCGTTAATACCTGTAAACTGTTGTAATACGGAAAGAACCGTACCTATGATCACAATAGGAAATAATGATTTTTGAAAAATAGAGGCTTTCTTTTGCTTTCCTTCTTCTTGAATAGAATCTTTGATTTCCTTAAATTCTCTGTCCGCCATTTCCTGACCGTGAATTCTTGTCAGTATGTTTAAGGCCTCATCTTCTTTTCCCTTGATCATAAGCCAGCGTGGGCTTTTTGGCACCATAAAAAGTAAAAAGAAAAATAACAATGCAGGAATCATTTCAGACCAGAACATATACTTCCAACCATAATCAATATTGTTTTGTTCCGTTAATTCGCTTCCAATAAAATACGTGGTTAAGAACACCACGAAGAAACCAATAACGACAGCCATTTGATAATAGGTAATCAGCTTCCCTCTTTTATCCGCAGGCGCAATTTCGGCGATATAAGTTGGAGCGTTCATGGAAGCCATACCAATGGCAATACCTCCAAGAATTCTAAAAAACACCATTAAAGAAATCGATTCAGGCAACACAGCAGGTAAACCTGAACCCCAGGCCGAAATGGCAAAAAGTACTGCCGAGATGATCAGTGAATTTTTCCTTCCTATAGATTTAGAGATCATACCGGCCGAAGCTGCCCCGGCCAAGGCACCCAATAAGGCACTACTCACTATGAAGCCCTTAAGCCAGCCTGTTAATTCGAAATATTTTGAAAAATAAAACTGTGTTCCATTAATTACACCAGTGTCAAAACCAAAGAGGAGTCCCCCTAAAGTGATCACAATGGTAATAAAATAAATATTTATTCTTTTTGTGCTTGCTTGTCCCATAATAAGTCAGTGATTTTAAAAATTTGCTCTGCAAGATAGAAGATATTTTTGATTAAAACTGTTTAAGCAATTGAAAAAAATGTCATTGGCTAAAAAGGCCTTGCATCACTATTTTAGGTTTTCGATCGACTTTAAACAATCCCCAGTGTTTTTCGGGCTCCAAAGCTTCGCTTGATCCCTTCCAGGATTCATCAAAAGCCTCAAAAACAAAAGTCAAAATACCAGCCTCCTCGGTCCAAAGAATCAAATCGTTGTAATAAATACTTTGGTATTCCTCACTTACATTACTTGGACAAATTCCTTTTCCGTTTGAAAAAGTTGTCCAACCTGCTTCGGTAATAACCACTGGTTTATGTGGATAGGTATCCGCAACAGCGTAGTAATTACTTTTTGTATAGTCCAATGCTTCATGAATGTTCTTATATTCCCAGACCGGGTAGGTATGAATCGAAATAAAATCTAATTCT
>NODE-681-length-11814-cov-8.62599_pt1 | contig 11814 bp, 10 predicted proteins | sample MGYA00139097_ERZ477577 | MGnify/ENA metagenome assembly ERZ477577 | reverse complement strand
CGAGATTACGTACTTCGTCGTATGTGGGAAGTCGGCCATATCTCAAAACAGGATTATGAGTCGGCTGTCCAAGCTCCCCTTTCATCAAGTTTTCATAGTCGTAACGTAGAAGTTTATGCTCCTTATGTAGCAGAAATGGTTAGAACAGAACTCATTAAAGAATATGGCGACGAAGCATATAATATGGGCCTTAACGTCTATACAACTATTAAGGCTAAACATCAAAAAGCGTCTAATAATGCAATTCAAGAAGCCTTACTTGCATATGACCGACGTCATGGCTTTAGGGGGGCAAAAAGCAAACTGACATTATCTGAAGAAATGACTTATGAAGACTATGAGCAAACCTTATCGAACTTCAGCGCCATTGGCCCTCTTACACCAGCAGTTGTGACGGCTACCACAGCTGAACAAGCTAATATTTATGTCAAAGAGCATGGCGTCACCTCTCTTGATGTTAAAGATCTATCTTGGGCTAGAAAGCAGCTAAGTACGACCCGCCGTGGTAAACAGATCAAAAAAGTCACAGACGTTGTCAATGTCGGTGACCAAGTCTATTTACGCCAAAATAGTAAAGGTGACTGGCAACTAGCCCAGCTACCACAAGCTCAGGGCGCACTTATTTCTGTGTCACCTTATGACGGTGGAGTAACAGCGCTTAATGGTGGTTTTGATTACTTCCAAAATAAATTTAACCGCGCAACTCAATCACGTCGCCAACCAGGCTCTGGGTTCAAACCATTCATCTATTCTGCAGCATTAGAAAAAGGTTATACCGCCGCGAGCATTATTAATGATTCGCCCGTTGTATCAGAAGATACGTCAACTGATGATGTATGGCGACCAGAAAATTACAGCGGGAAATTCTATGGTCCAACCCGATTACGTGTTGCTCTAACTCATTCAAGAAACTTAGTGTCGATTCGAATATTAAGAGATATTGGAGTTAAATATGTTATCGACTACGCAAGTAAATTTGGTTTTGATCCTTCTCAACTCCCTCAAAGTTTATCCCTTGCATTAGGCAGCGGCAGTGCAGCCCCATGGGATATGGCTCGAGCCTATTCTGCATTAGCGAATGGCGGCTATAAAGTTGAACCTTATATCATCCAACGTATCGAAGATCCATATGGCACCGTTCTTATGCAGGCTGAGCCAGAAACTGTCTGTGAAACCTGTCTTCCACAAGACAGTACAGACGCCGGTCACCAAGTTATAAAAGCAGCTAAACGTATTATGACACCGCAAAATAACTACATTATGAACAGTTTACTACGTGATGTTGTTCGTTTTGGTACCGGACGAAAAGCAATGAGTCTTGGGAGAAACGATCTAGCGGGTAAAACAGGCACAACAAACGATCAGGTAGATGCTTGGTTTAATGGCTTTCACCCAGATTTAGTGACTATCGCTTGGGTTGGTTTTGATTCGCCAAAATCTCTTGGACGTTATGAAACAGGTGGTAAAGCCGCGTTACCAATGTGGATAGACTTTATGAAAGTAGCACTAGATGATGTACCTGAAGCCCCATTAAAGCAACCTGTCGATATGGTGACAGTTAACATTGATCCTGATACTGGTTTACTCAGTGGTTATGATACTCAAAACCCAATTAGTGAGACATTCAGAGAACAATATGTACCCAGAGAATCTGCACCACCAAGCAATGTATTTATTGGCCCTACCCAAAATACTGATAGCCCTACAGCACCAGTAGACTTATTCTAATTACCTTACTTTTTTAGCCAACTGGCCAACTTCTAGCTCGCCAGTTGGATAATCACCATTGAGTAATTTTAACTGCTGCAATGGGCTATTACTGAGTCGAGATTTTTTAGCCCAGCTCGGATAATTATCCCCCCTACCAACGTTAACAGTTTGAATCTTGAACTCTTTTGCAAGCTCTTTTTCATGCTCAAGTAAAGCGTGTAAGCTTTTAGCTACTTTAATGAATTCAACATCAATGCTACTGAATTTTTTCATATCCTTCACACTAGCAAAAAAGACAAACGCCTGATCTCGCAAATAAACAACTGAAACACGTGCTCTCTGAGAGCTTTGCTCAATAAGCGCTGTATAACCCTCTAGACCATGACTACGAAAATGCTGCCCACCTATTAGCTTCTCTAATTTTAAACGCTGATGGATAAATTCTTTAGGCGATATTTTTTTATTTATATCCGCTGCTCGCATCTCAATAAATGCAGTGCCTCCTGCCGAGATAGCCTGTAATCTATCGGGTTGATTTAACACCTGCCAGCCAACAGGAAAATCTACTGAAAAATCCATCGCCAAATGATAAAAGTGATGATCTCTGCGAATACCTTGTGACTCACTATCGCCAAATGTCATACCGTTGATTTGGTCAAAATATTGAGCTTTATTGCGCTGACCAGTTCCAGCTAATGCAAACTGCTCTGCTGCACCCACCACTTCATGAAGTCGCGTATCATTATCAGGGTGACTTGCAAATACCCCATGATAACCTTGCACCTTACGGCCTTGACTCTTTGCTTGCTCAGCAGCAAATACTTCTTGTGCTTTTAATACCCGAATAACATCAATCATCGCCTTAGAGTCATACCCCGCTTTAGCAAGGTATTCAGCACCAAGCCCATCTGACTCCAATTCGTGCTCTCGGCCATAGCCGCTTAATAAAGCCCCACCGAATAGACTGAATAAATTTTGCGAACCTGCCGCTCGTAATTCAGGAAAGAACAGGGCACCAATGGTATATCCTAAACCCACAGCCTGTGAGGCACTTTGCTGACGAACACCATGACGTGCAGTGACGTGACCTATCTCATGCCCCAGTACTGCCGCTAATTCAGCCTCTGAGTTCAGGTACGCCATCAAACCACGAGTGATATATATGTAACCACCAGGCAATGCAAAAGCGTTGATTACAGGTGAATCCAATACTGTAAAGCGATAAGTCAGATTAGTTCGATGACTAACATTAGCCAACCTATCTCCGACGCGTTGAACATATGCTTGTAACACTTCATCTTCATAGCGACCATATTCCTGAATGATCTTCGGATGATTAGTGCGTCCGATACCAAGCTCATCGCTTTCAGAGAGCATAACAAAATCATTGCCACCACTGACAGGGTTTTGGGCGCAACCTATTAAGGCTAGAAACAACAAAGCCCCTGCCAGGGAGCAGAGGCTTTTTTTAAGGTTTTTACCTGTAGCACTAAAAAGTACAGACACGTTTAATCCTTATTAATTCTGTTCGACTCATCAATGAGCCAGACAAATTATTTTCCGTATTTTTGACGGAATTTATCAACTCGACCAGCAGTATCAAGCATTTTTTGCTTGCCTGTGTAGAATGGGTGACATTCTGCACATACATCCAATGACAAAGCACTAGTGCGAGTAGAGTGAGTTTTAAAAGTATTACCACAACTACAAGTAACATCGATCTCGCTGTATTCTGGATGGATATCCGCTTTCATATCTATTCTCGTTAATGTATTTAAAATATTAGTATTAGCCCAATAAAAATCGTATCGGACTTCTGAACCGCATAATTTTACAGATCTAGCTACTTATCAGCAAGCTCTTATTCAAAAATAAGGGCTATCATACTGAAAAAATTACTTTTCTGCGACTAGCATAGCTTGATTTCTCCAGCCTTTGAGGTGATCACCTAATAATGCTTCTTCACGATACACTCTCACATTCATATCTGAAAATAAGCGCAATAACTCATTATCTTGTAATAAATAATCAGGGTTCTTTGGCCCTAACTGTTGAGTTTTTTGTTCGCAATAGGTTTGATAAAAAAGCAGACCATTGGGACGTAAGGCTTTTAAAAGTAGTGGGCACAGGCTGCGATCTAAAAAATAACTCACCACTAACACATCTAAACTATCAGGCTCGGGGGCTTGCTCAACTACATCTCGCACTTGGGCGTCAACCCTGAGTGATTTTGACTCCACTTGTTGGGCTAGTTGCATTATTGCTACCTCAGAACTATCCCAAGCAGAAACATTTAAACCATGTTCGGCAAGTAATAATGCATTCCCACCTTGCCCACAGGCCAAATCAAGCGCATCACCTTTAGTGGGTAATAGGTGCTGATTCTGCTCTAATGCCAAACAAGCTCTAGGTAATACTGACTTTTGACTATAAATCACATCCCATTTAGAGCGTTCAATCATTAGCTTAACGTCTCCAAAATGCTGGTGTTAATACGACTAAAAGTGTAAATATTTCTAATCGACCTAATAGCATCGCCACACACAGTACCCATTTTGATGGCGAGTTGATACTACCAAAGTTAGCACCCACCTCACCTAAACCAGGGCCTAAATTATTTAGACATGCTGTTACGGCTGAGAACGAAGTAACAATATCTAGGCCTGTCGCCATTAAAAAGAGGTACATAAGCATAAAACAGAAGATATATAGAGCGAAAAAACCCCATACCGCTCCTACTATTTTAGGAGGTAAGGCTTTATTGTTAACCTTAATCGCAAACAAGCCGTTCGGGTGAATTAAACGCAAGACTTCACGATAGCCTTGTTTAAATAGCAGCATAACTCGGATAACTTTCATACCACCACCTGTAGAGCCAGCACAACCTCCGACATAACTAGCAAGTAAGAGCATGATCGGCAAAAAGCCCGGCCATAAGGAATAATCCGTCGTTGTAAATCCGGTTGTAGTGCCTATTGATACAGCTTGGAATATTCCTTGATGAATAGCTGTCCACGGCGTATCAAAGGTATGCGTGAAATAAAGATAAGCAGATGTCACCAAAGACAGCATGCCTAAAATCCATAAATATACTTTTAATTCAGAATCGGCGAAATAATGTTTAATCGAACGATGTCGCCATGCTAAAAAGTGAAGAGAAAAGTTCATACCCGCAGCAAGCATAAACACCACGGTGATCATCTCTATCGTAGCACTATTAAAATACCCCATACTCGCATCATGTGTAGAAAAACCACCAATGGCAACGGTTGAGAAGCTGTGCCCAATTGCATCAAACCACGACATACCCGCCCAATTAAATGCAACAGCACATGATACTGTCAATGTGAGGTAGATATACCACAATGCTTTAGCTGTTTCGGTAATTCGAGGAGTCAACTTTGAATCTTTCATTGGCCCTGGCGTTTCTGCACGATAAAGCTGCATACCACCGACACCTAATAGCGGCAAAATAGCCACGGCTAATACAACAATCCCCATACCTCCTAGCCATTGTAGGAATTGACGATAAAACAATACGGCCTTAGGCAAATCATCCAGTCCCGTCAAGACCGTTGCCCCCGTAGTCGTTAACCCAGACATCGACTCAAATACCGCATCGGTAAATGACATCTCAGGGACTTGTGTGAGGAAAAAAGGAACCGCACCCGATAGGCCTAAAGCTACCCAAAACATCACGACAACAATAAAGCCGTCACGAATCTTCAACTCTTTGCGGTGATTTCTCACTGGCAGCCAAAATAAAAAGCCTGTCGTTAACAATAAAAGAAAGGCATCTACAAAGGCTTCTGTAGCACCATCTTGGTAATAAATAGAAACGGCAATCGGGGGCAATAGCGTAAAACTAAATAGACCGAGTAAAATCCCGAGGATCCGCTGTATTGTTAAAAACTGCATTAATTAACCTGACTATTAATGAAACTATCCCGTCGATGATACCCCCACACCAACAGCATGAACAGAGACAATATCCACAAAGGCCGCTGGCCCCATTTAACATACGGAGTTGCTCCTTCACGAGGCTGAACTTCTACCGTGATAACATCCTGTTTAAATTGAGCTGTTTGCTCGGTTAAACGCCCTTTATAATCTATTAAGGCTGAGATACCGTTAGTTGTTGCTCGTAAAGTAGGCCGCCCCATTTCCAAGGCACGATTTTGTGCAATTTGAAGATGTTGCTGTGGAGCAAATGAGTCCCCGTACCATGCATTATTAGAAGCATTAACTAATAGGCGTGCTTCAGGCAGGCTAGCCATGACCTCTGTCGAAAACACGTCTTCATAACAAATTGAAATACCGATGGATTGATCAGCTACTTTCATCAATTGTTCAGGAGCTGGGCCTGGTCGAAAACTCGACATAGGCAAATCAAAGAAAGCAATAAGACCACGCAACCACTCAAATGGAATATATTCTCCAAATGGTACAAGGTGACGTTTGTAATAAAAGCCTTCCTGTTTCCCGAGTAAAACCATACTGTTGTAATACTCGTCTTTTTCTTCATTCAGCACAGGCATGCCAATTAAAATTTCGGTGTCATTTTCAATAGCTAATTGAGTAAGCGGCTCAAGAAAAAAGTCTTTTGCCTGATGGTAGAAAACAGTTATTGCATTTTCAGGCCAAATAATCAGGTCACTATCCCAATGTTCTTCTGTCCTAGCTTGATATAAAGCCAATGTTTTAAATAACTGATCACGATCCCACTTTAATTGCTGCGGTACATTACCTTGAATAATCGTAGCTTTAATGGGCTGATCAACCGCTTGAGTCCACTCTTGAGACTTCAGTAATTGCCCACTAGACCAAATCAGAATAAATAACACTATTGGCCATGCTCGTTTTTTAGTGACCGCTAGAGTGAGCAATCCAGCTGACAAGACTGTTAACAGTGATACTCCGAGCACACCAATTACAGGCGTATAGCCACTTAAAGGCCCATCAATCTGGCCTACACCAAGCTCTAACCATGGAAATCCTGTTAAGAACCAACCTTTAAACCACTCAAAGATTAACCAAGCGGCAGGTAATAGTAATAGGTAGTCGGCTGTAGAAAAATGTTCGCTTGAAAAGCGCCTAATCAGCCAGCCAAGTCCAGCAAGGTATAAGGATAAAAAGCCAGCAAACAGTGCGGTTAATAAACTAGCTAGAAAAATGCCAGACTGCCCAAAGTCATGAATAGCAACATAGATCCATGACACGCCAACACCGAAAAACCCTAGCCCAAACAAGAACCCTAAGATAGCCGCTCGTTTAGCTGTTACCGAAGACCAGCACACAAAAAGCAGGACTAAACTAATAATAGCGACAGGGTAATAGTGAAAAGGGGCAAAAGAAAGCGGAAGCAAACCACCAGCAAGTAATACAACTAAATTACTAGGTAAATAACGCATCATTTGCTGGATTGCCATTACTCGTTAATCAAGAATCAGACTGTTGTTCGTCTTCTGCTGGCAATACACTCATTTCTAATAAGTGAATTCGACGATTATCTGCTCGCATCACAGTAAACTTAAACCTACCAATAGTGACTGTTTCATCACGTGATGGAAGGTGGCCAAAGTGATTCATCACAAAGCCACCCACTGTATCAAATTCATCTTCGCTCCACTCAACTTCGAAATACTCATTAAAGTCTTCGAGACTAGTCAGTGCTTTTACAGTGAACGTAGTGTCGTCACGCTTCAAGATAGGTGCGTCGTCGTCAATATCGTGTTCATCTTCGATCTCACCAACAATTTGCTCCAACACGTTCTCAATGGTGACAATACCCGCAACACCACCGTATTCATCCACTACAATCGCCATATGATTACGTCGAGCACGAAACTCTCGCAACAATACATTTAAACGCTTGCTTTCTGGAATAAATACCGCTGGACGCATAATTTCACGCAAATCAAAATCAAGCTTATCGGCAGATACCACTGACGATAACAAGTCTTTGGCTAATACAATCCCAATAATATCATCACGGTCATCATCAATAACGGGAAAGCGTGAATGGCCCTCTTCACATACCAGTCTTAACGTATCTTCTTTCGGAGCATCGCGAGACACCATCACTACTTGAGAGCGCGGAATCATCACATCACGAGCCTGCATCTCTGAAACAGTTAATGCGCCTTCAACGATAGATAAGGCTTCGGCATCAAGAATATGTTCTTCAGAGGCATTTCGAATGACCTCAATAAGTTGTTCTTGGTCGGTTGGTTCAAACAATAAGCCGCTTAATCGTTGGATAAACGTTCGACTAGTTTTATTGGAGCGACTCGGTCGTCCTTCACTCATGGCAATATCTCTTGATAAGGATTATCAATATCTAATGTATCTAAAATACTAATTTCCAAAGCTTCCATTTCTTCTGCTTCTTCATCGTCAATGTGATCATAGCCTAATAAATGCAAGCAGCCATGAACCACTAGATGGGCCCAATGATCATTTAGTTTTTTATTTTGTTCAAGTGCTTCACGTTCAACCACAGGTACGCAAATAACCAAGTCGCCTAATAACCTAGGCTCCATCGGCACTGGCGATTCAAATGGAAATGACAGCACATTGGTTGGGCCAGATTTACCGCGATAGCTCGAGTTCAATTCTGCGCTTTCTTCGCTATCGACAAGGCGAATACTTAATTCACACGACTCATCAAGGTGGAGTAATGCAGCATCAACCCACGATTCAAATAACTCCAGCTCAGGACAACCTGATTCGGTTGCCTGCTGAATATCAACTGTTGATTTAGTCATTTATGTTCGCTCAGCTCGCTCGTAGGCTTGAATAACTTTTTGAACTAAAGAATGTCGTACAACATCAGCAGCTTGAAAGAAGGTAAAACCAATACCTTCAACATCTTTCAACACTTCAATCGCATGGCGTAAACCTGATTGTTGCGCATTCGGTAAATCGATCTGAGTAATATCGCCCGTCACCATCGCTGTTGAGTTATAACCCAAACGCGTAAGAAACATCTTCATCTGCTCTTTCGTGGTGTTTTGCGCTTCATCTAAAATAATAAATGATTCATTCAAAGTTCGACCGCGCATATACGCCAATGGCGCGACTTCAATTACATTTCGTTCAATTAATTTAGCAACACGTTCGAACCCTAACATTTCGTATAAGGCGTCATACAAAGGACGTAAGTAAGGATCCACTTTCTGGCTCAAGTCGCCTGGCAAGAAACCCAACTTTTCACCTGCTTCAACCGCTGGGCGTACTAATAAGATACGTCGGACAAAATCACGTTCTAGAGCTTCAACCGCACAAGCCACCGCTAAATAGGTCTTACCAGTACCAGCAGGCCCGATACCAAAATTCACATCATACGTCATCGCATTACGTAAATAATTTTGCTGATTATCACCTCGCGCTTTAATTAAACCACGCTTCGTTTTAATCACAACTTCGGCTTGTTCAACAGTAGCAATAGCCTCTTCACCATCCGCTTGGCGAATCGCTAAATGTACCATCTCTGGCACTAATACGACTTGTGCTGTCTCAGCATACAGTTCGTGAATCACCTCTTGTACAGTCGCTAAGATATCCGCTTTACCAATTACTTGAAATTTACAGCCTCGGTTATTGACCTCAACACCAAAGCCACGCTCCATCATGCGTAAATGTTCATCAAGATGGCCACATAAATTGGCTAAACGAGGGTTATCTTCAGGGCTAAGTTCAAAGCTAATACTGTCTAATGACGGCGTATTTGTTGTCAAAGTATGGGTCTCAATGTATTAAAGAATAACGCTATCGGCAAGCATCTCGCCGCGTAGAGAATTACTATAGGCTTCAGTAATGTTTACATCAACAAACTTACCTAATAAGGATTTGTCGCCAGCGAACATAACAGTACGATTATTTTCCGTACGGCCAACCATTTCCCCTTCATCACGTTCGCCAATGCGTTCAACCAAAACACGTTGAGTCGAATTTAACATCGCTTCACTATGTTTACGTTCTAACTGCAATAAACGTGTTTGCACAGTTTGAAGACGCTGCTTTTTAACTTCATCAGAAACAGAGTCAGTAAATGCCGCGGCTGGCGTACCTGGTCGCGCGCTATAAATAAAGCTAAAGGAATGATCGAATTCAACATCATTAATCACCGCCATCGTTGCTTCAAAGTCAGCATCAGACTCATCAGGGAAACCAATAATAAAATCACTCGACATGCTTAAATTTGGGCGTACTTCTTTTAATCGACGAATTTTTGATTTGTACTCAAGCGCAGTATGACCACGTTTCATCAACATTAAAATGCGATCAGAACCAGACTGAATCGGTAAGTGCAAATGATCCACCAGCTCAGGAACTTCAGCATAGGCTTGAATCAAGCTATCTGAAAATTCAACAGGATGAGATGTAGTGAAACGAATACGATCAATACCATCAATAGCGGCAACATGATGAATCAACTCAGCTAAATCAGCGAATTCACCCTCTTCAATCTCACCTTGATACGCATTTACATTCTGACCAAGCAGATTAATTTCACGTACACCTTGGACCGCTAAGCCATGGATCTCACGCAAGATACCGCCAACTGGACGGCTCACTTCTTCACCTCGGGTATAAGGCACCACACAGAAAGTACAGTATTTACTACATCCTTCCATAATCGATACAAACGCCGTAGGGCCATCAGCCTTAGCAGTAGGCAAATTATCGAACTTCTCAATCTCAGGGAAGGAAATATCAATACTTGGCTTATGACTTAAACGCACTTCCTCCAACATTGCTGGTAAGCGATGCAAGGTTTGTGGGCCAAAAACAAGATCAACATACGGTGCACGACGGCGAATAGCATCACCCTCTTGGCTAGCGACACAGCCACCAACCCCAATAACTAAACCAGGTTTACTGTCCTTCCACTTCTTCCAACGCCCAAGCTGATGAAACACTTTTTCTTGTGCTTTTTCGCGTATTGAGCAAGTGTTAAGAAGCAATACATCAGCATCTTCCGCCACATCGGTGACTTCAAGCTGATGAGATTCTGCAAGGACTTCTGCCATCTTCGATGAATCGTACTCATTCATCTGACAACCAAAGGTTCTAATAAAAAGTTTTCCGGCCATGAAAATTAATCGTAAAAAAAGGTTGCATAGAATACTATCATTGTAAGCTTAATTCAAAACAAGTTATTGTTTTTATTAAAAACAGTCGGTAAATTAAGCCTTAATCACACCCGCCTAATAACGAAAGGATTCATATTATGGCAATAAAAGATTGGCCGGCGGACGAACGGCCACGAGAAAAGCTATTACAACTTGGCCCGCAAGCTTTATCAGATGCAGAATTATTGGCCATATTCCTGCGCACAGGCGTTACCGGACTTTCTGCTGTTGAACTGGCTCGCAGCCTACTCTCTAACTTCGGTAGTCTTCGCGCCCTGCTCGAAGCGAATCAAAGTCAATTTTGCAGCCAACATGGACTCGGACCTGCCAAATTCGTACAACTGCAAGCGGTATTAGAAATGAGTCGCCGTCATCTAGAATCAACCCTTACTCGCGGTGATGCATTAAGCGATGCCCTCTCAACTAAAAACTATCTACAACATCGGCTGCGAGCCTACCAACACGAAGTATTTGCCTGCCTGTTTTTAGATAATAAGCACCGCATGATTGCCTTTGAAGAATTATTTCGAGGCACTATTGATTCTGCCAATGTTTATCCTCGTGAGGTGGTTAAGCATGCTTTAAGTCATAATGCGGCGGCGGTTATTTTTGCTCATAATCATCCGTCGGGGGTGGCTGAGCCTAGTCAGGCGGATTATGCGATTACAGATCGCTTGAAGTCGGCATTAGCGACGGTGGATATTCGGGTGTTGGATCATATTGTGGTGGGGGATGGGGAGGTTGTTTCGTTTGCTGAAATGGGACGTTTGTGAAAAAGAGACCCATCGACCCATTCCTAATTGGATACTTTGTTTAAAACAGCCTTTAAATTGATGGTCATACTATAACGAAGAATATCTAATGGACTTTCTTAACATTATAGTAATAAATGCGCCCAATATAATACCTAATGAAATATTAATTAGGCTTTGTAAGGCAAAATTCCAGTCTTCAAAAAAAGGAGTCC
>NODE-680-length-11829-cov-9.76499_pt1 | contig 11829 bp, 14 predicted proteins | sample MGYA00139097_ERZ477577 | MGnify/ENA metagenome assembly ERZ477577 | reverse complement strand
AGGTATGCCTTACTTCAAAGATGAGATTAACTCAGGTACTTTAGCTGGATATCCTTACATCACATCAACTACTAATGATGTGGATAATGTCATCCTGTCTGATGCATCCCAGATAATCACTGCCCTTGAGTTGGCACCATCGATAGAAATATCCATGGACGCTACACTGATGATGGATGACGCACCTGCTTCACCAATTACAGCTGGTGCTGCAACGTCTATGTTCCAGACCGACAGTATTGCTGTTAAAGCAACGACTCGCGGTGACTGGGGCGCACGTTACGCAGAGTGTGTACAGTTAATCACAGGCACAACAGCCTGGGGTTAAGCAATAATTGATTCGTAAGAGTCAGTCATTAATACCAGTTCATTCAATCCCCTTATGAGCTGGTATTTGTGATTTGCAAATCAAAGAGGAAACAATAATGGCACAAGATCACAATGTGTATTCAAAGATAGTTGGCGGTACGTTTCAGCCTATGGGACTGCCAGTAGATACTGTCTGGCCAATGAATGATGTCGTACAGCGTTTTGTTGTTGAGAACGGTTATGCTGTTGTTACTGATGCTGACGGTGTAGAACCTGTTGTAACTGTAGCGACTCCACCTAATCCGTAAGGAGCCACCATGGTTACTGTTAAAGTACTACAGGATGGTTTCTGTATAGGGAATCAATCGTACAAAAAAGGTTCAAAGATTGACGTATTACCTGCCGTTGCCGACTACATGGTTTCTAATGGTAAGGGCGAGATACCTAAGCGCAGGACTTATAAGCGCAGAGATATGCAGGCAGAAGAATGAAACTATTCGGTTACGATCTCGCTATAAAGAAAAAAGTTACGGAACTTGGTGGTATGGTTATTAAGGATTTCGGAGACGGGACCTGGTATAAGCCAAACTGGTTTCAACTTGGCGGTTCTGCACCTGATAGCAGCATAGCATTCAAATCTACCGGCGTATTCACCTGTGTCTCTATTCTCGCACAGGAGATAGCACGTCTCAGGATTACACATTACACTGACCCAGACCTTAATGGTCAGAATGAAATGTACCGCTCTGATACGTCTCGTCTACTGAGAAAGCCAAATAAATACCAGACATCATCTGACTTCTTTTTAGCCATGATGCATTCGTTGCTTATGAACGGCAACTCCTACTCTGTAGCCACCAGAGATAGCAGAAATCGGGTCACATCACTTACTCCTCTGAACCCACTTGCCGTTCAACCCCACATTATCCCAGATACAGGTGAAATATTTTACCGTATTGCGATAACAGATATGGATATCATGGGTTTTGACCCACGCGACTTCATACCACAGCGTGATATGTTGCACGTTAGACTGTTTACACCAACACATCCTTTAATAGGCGTTAGTCCATTAACTGCGTGTGGCGCATCTGTGTCGTTAGGGTTAACAATACAGGCAGAGCAGACACGTTTCTTTCAGAATCAATCCAAACCATCAGGATTACTTACCACTCCAAAGCCTTTAAATAAAGAGCAAGCGAAGCGGTTAAGTGAAGCCTGGGCGAAAGGCACCAGAGGCGATAACTCAGGCAAAGTGCCAGTTCTTGATAACGACCTTAAGTTTCAACAAATGTCTCTGTCATCTGCAGAAGCACAACTGATTGAGCAGTACGGTCTTACCAAGAAGGACATAGCCATAGTTTACCGAGTCCCTTTGTACATGGTCGGTGAAGGTGAGAGTCAATTCAAAACAGCAGAGGCATCACAACGTGACTTTGTTACTCGTAGTCTTGGTTTTTATATTGAGCATATTGAAGCTGCTCTCGATGCGTTTTTCGGCTTTGATGGACGAACTGAATTCATTGAGTTCGATGTTGAGCGTGGGATAATGCGACCAGAGTATAACGCACGTATCGAAGGTCTGACAAAAGGTGTACAGGGTGGTATCTTCTCACCTAATGAAGCACGTAAGAATGAAGGATTACCTGCTAAAGAAGCTGGTGACAACCTGTTCATGCAGAGACAGAATGTGCCCATCGACATGCTTGGCGATGATGTACTTGCTATGGAAAGTAGTGGTAGTTCAGATACTGAAGAAACAGATGATGCTGAAGATCCACCAGAAGAACAGAATAATTCTTATGATAATATAAAGAATCTTATAGCAGAGAAATTGGGACGTTTAGCATGACCGATGAACAAATTGCGGACCTGATTGTAAATACGATTAAGTCAGAAGTAGATATTCTCAGAAAAGAAATGCTGGTCATTGATACCGTTTATGAAGACCTTGAGAAAGTTAAGGTTGAGCAGAAGCGTTTAGAAGATACCTGTGACGAAGACTACGGCGTTATCCATGGAGAACTTGTTGAGCAACAGAGACAAGAGCGTGATAGTCTAACAAGCACGGTATCTGAGACTATTGAGCAGCAGGACGAAGCGATAAAGAATCTTGAGTCAAGCCTGTTTGAAAACATGAATTCTCTCTTCAAAGAATACCAGTTAGAACAGAAGATATACATCCAGGATGAATTGCTAAGAATCAACAACCACATCAACCAGAAACTTAATACACTGAAAGGTGAAAAGGGTGACAAGGGTGACAAAGGCGAGAAAGGTAATGACGGTCTTATCAATGGGGCATCCAAATGGGAAGATGGTGCCATTGCCAAAGAAGGACAAGCCTTCACTCATCGCCACGGACTATGGTTGTGTCAGTCTAAAGAGACTGCGAGAGAACCTGCAGAAGGAGATGACTGGATACTTCTTGCCAATGGACTTCACTCATTAGATTTGGTTGGCGGTATGTTATGGAGACAAGACTCAACTGGTGGGGCACTTATGCTTGGACGGACAACTCCAAGTCATGAGGGTGAATTTGACCCACGAGTAGAATACGAGATGAACGACATTGTTACCTACAGGGGTTCAACCTTCTATTCATTAGAAGACGATAACAACAATGTCCCACCGAGCAACAGTTGGCGCATCCTGGCTCAAAAAGGATCCAAAGGTAATAAAGGTGAGCCTGGGGTGGTCAACATTAAAGATATAGTCGAGATAGTCCGAGAAGTGGTTAAAGACGAGTTGAAGGAAGACGAATAATGTCATGGCCTACACTACAAGATGTCAAAGATTACTACGGGTATCATACGTCTGACTACAACGACCAGTTGACGCAGATTATTACCTGGACATCAGCCCTTATCGAGAAATATCTGGGACGTGAGTTCAGCGAGATGGAGTATTCGCAAGAAGCCTATAAGCTGAATAGCGACTTGATGCATTTGGCTAATTACCCTGTATCAGAATTACTCACAATCACAATCGATGGAGTAGAAGCTGATGTCAGTGAATATCATCTTGATAAGAATATTGGAAGCGTTTACGGTGACTTTACTACTGGTGCTGTGTACGTTGTTACTTATACCGGTGGCTACGCTACGCTTCCTCAAGTGGTTGAGGACGCCTTCTACGGTATCGTCAACGACAGATTTGAAGACTACAAAGACAGAATAGGTGTCGCAACCGATTTAGATGCAAAAGATGTTACGTTGTTTGACTTTGCCAAAGTGTCATTTGATACCGGTGGCACTGGAAGCAGTATATCTTACCAGGGTGTTGGGTCAGGCAACGTACCTGCTTCATTAGCAAACTACCTTGGCATGTTAGACATGTACAAGTCTGATGTCGTGGTCCTAAGTGTGAGTGGGGTATCCTAATGTCATTACAATCACAATTTGCCAGGACAGGTGAGCTTGCAGCACAGCTGATTAATGCTGCTGGAACCACAGTCATATTCACACCGAAGTCTACAGGTGTACCCGTCACTGCTAAAGCCTTTATAAAAGAGTTAGGCAATGAAGAGCTGGTGGCAGACTATCGACAGGGTGACTTGCGTGTTGAGATAGACGCAACGAAAGTACCAGGCATCCCTATGAAGTACGATGTACTGACTATCGATGGCAAGAATTATACAGCGGTGGACCCATCCGGTGCACCACGTAGAGCAGGTGACATTGTCTATGCTTACAAGTTTGTCGTGAGAGGCTCATGAGCAGTAAGTATGTCAGAGATGAATTCAGGGAGTCATGGCCAACACTGGTCCCGACTATCCCTTTGTTTGATACGATAAACGAAGACCCTGATCACACGACTATGCCAGACCTGTGGGCAACAGAAGAGTACGTTGCCTTTAATGAAGATCCCATGTCATTGGGACAACCTTCATGTCGGAGAGAATCCGGCACAATTTCAGTTGTCATTTCTTCCCGTTCAGGTGGTGGTGATAGCGACTTAAACGATGCTGCAGAAACTATTAGAGATGCGTATCGTTATTGGAGTGTTACTGATTTGAGAGTGACACAGATAGATCCACCACTTGCGAGTGATGGGTATTCAGATGGCTATTGGTACATCATGAATATCGATATCTCGTATGAATATGATAGATACATTTAAGGAGTTTAAATCATGCCCGTCTCAGCAGACCAGACGCAGATAGCAATAGTACGGGAGTCAACATACGGTGTGACTCCTGCAACCCCAATATTCTTGATTCTACCGATTACCGGTGAGTCTTTGGTAGGTAATGCCAACACTGAATTATCACAATCACTCAACCCTTCACGACAGGATCTGGATAGTATCCTGACGGGTATGGATGTCGCAGGTTCTCTGGACTTTGAGTTTGCCAAAACACCGGCAATGACTCTTATGCTCGAATCAGCATTAGGCTCAGATACCGTGTCTGATACGACTAACCGAGACTTATTCGTTGGACAGGACCAGATATCCTACACAGTAGAAAAGCGTTGGCCTGACCCAGCAACACCAGGTGAATATTTATACCATCGTTATACAGGGTGTGTATCAAATACCTTTACCTTAAACATGGCAGCCGGCGCATCCATTACTGGAAGCTGTGGCGTTATTGGTAAGCAGTTGACTACCGATACTACAGAGATTGTTGGTGCGACTTATCCTGAATTAACTTCATTTGAAGTGTTTCGTGGTCCAGACGTTGCCAGTATCACCATTGATAATGAAGGTGGCACTCTTGCACCAACATTAACCGATGCCTGTGTTACTGATATCACGGTTAACCTGAATAATAACTACCGTGGCATTCAGTGTCTGGGTACGTTAGGTAATAAAGAGACAGTCATTGGTAAATTCAATGCGACTTACGACCAGACTATCTTCTTTAGCCATAACCAGCTAATGGATGACTTCTTAGCACAGTCAATTATTAATGAGACTGTGGTTGTGGGTGATGACAGTACGGACGACCACTATACCTTCATTACAACCAAAGGTAAGTTTGCATCAAACGAAGTGGTAGCAGGTGGAACCGGTACTGACGTGGTTAACGCTAATACAATTAACTGGCTGTACGATAACACGATAGGAACACCAACCACTATCGAGATATCTACATCAGAAGGACTGTAGTAACTGCGGAGTGGGACAGTTTTTCCAAATTCTGTCATTTCAACCACTCCACCCATTAAAAATTTGGAGAGTAATATGTTTGGCAATATAGGCGACTATCAGACTGAAGCTGATATCGAGATGGACGGTGTGATCATACCTTTCAAGAAGGGACGGTCTATTACCATCAGACGAGCAGGCGGTTCTAACCAGGCTTACACCGACTACGCAGCCATGAGGTTTAAAGAAACCAAACGGCAGACAAAGACAGGTGATGTTGAAGAAGATGTGGCACGTGAAGTTATGTACGACATCTACGCGACTAAGGTTGTTATCGGGTGGGCAGGCTGGAAGGATAAAGAAGGTAAGGATATCCCCTTCACCAAACAGAATTGTATGAAGTTGTTTCAGGAGTCCAGAGAAATCTATGCCATCATATTTGAAGAGGCACAGAACCTGGATAACTTCAGGTCAGAAGAGATATTTAACTCGGGAAACGTCTAGGAGACTTTCTTGTCTGGCAGTCTGAATGGTCAGAGATATACAAGAAGGTCAAAGCAGCAGGTGGTAAGATTACTGAGCCACCTGAAGTTACCCCTGAAGATGAATGCATATATCATTGCATTGCTGATGTGTCGAGCGAAAGGACGTACAATGGTTACATCGGGTTTAACTCAGTAATCAACTGGTGTTCATTCCATGGACTAAACAAAGAACGGACATTATATTACTGGGATGTTATAAAAATCTGTGAAGGTATAGTACACAAATGGCACTCGCACAAATCAAAGTAACACCTAAGCTTACGCCAACCGGCAGGGCTAAGAAGAACACTTTCGAGGCAACTATCCTTGACATCGATGACCTGGGCTATGCTGTCCAGGTTGTTACCGCACAAGAGATTGAACAACAGAGAGCACTGGGTAATGACCCCACACATTTGATTGTGGATAACTCTGGATCCAAACCTGTCTCTGCTACCAAATACCGCATACAAACTTTCTTTGCCGACAGTAAAGTTGCTGCACAGGCAGCTATGGCAATCTACAAAGAGCTCAAGAAACTTACCCGTGTCGATACTACCTTAGCGCGATCGTCTTTTGAAATCTGGGCTACTCAGGATACCTTCAAGAAAGGCAGTGAGTACAGGGTATTCAAACATGTACCATCTGTTGGGTTACTTGAGAAGCTGATGAGTTCACTACCAGAGAAAGGACGTATTATCGTTGCCGGTCCCATGGTGCCTTATGGTAGAAAACTCTACTGGAACCCAGCTGGCAAGAAGCGTCAACGTCAGAAGTACAGAAAAGGATTCAATGCAGACACAAAACGCATTGTCAGAGTTAAAGTGCCAGGGCAGAAGATTAACACCAACATGAGACAGCTGGCTATGTCCAGAGTAAAGCGCAAGTATCCTGGCGTTCTCATTGTCGGTCGATGGATACAAGCGATGACTGTCAACAAAGATGACCGTTGGCCTGGTATCGCTATCGGCACCAAGAGTAAAGGAAAGATAAAGTAATGGCTACCACTACCGCAAAGCGTGTCATTGTTATTGATGTCAAAGGTTCAGCAGAAGCAATCCAGCACCTTAAAGCATTAGAGAAGCACTCTAAGCAAGTCGATAAAAACATTGGCAAGATGCAGAAGGCGTTTAATAGTCTGGGTAATACGGTCAAGGCATTTATTGCTTATCGTCTAACTGCATACATCGCACAGGTGGTGCCTGCATTTATTGAATTGTCAGACTCGGTGTCATTGATGCAGTCAAGACTTTCTCTGGCTACTGGCAGCATTGAAGAAACTGCAGATGTAATGGACAAACTCTTTGGTGTGGCAGAGAGATCCCGTGGATCTATAGATGCCGTTGCAACACTGTACACAAGACTAGCTACGTCAACGAAAGACCTAGGTGCTTCGCAGAAAGAGTTATTAGACTTTACTGAGCTGGTATCAAATACATTCGTTTTGTCTGGTGCATCTGCACAGGAGGCTGAGTCAGGTGTCAGGCAGTTAAGTCAGGCGATGGCAAAAGGTAAGCTGAACGGTGATGAATTTGTCTCTATCATGGAGAACAATGTTTACTTCGGCGATTTGATGACAAAGACGTATGGCAAGACTCGTGGTGAGCTTAATGCGATGGCGGAGGCAGGTGAATTAACTGCAAGCACATTATTGAAGATGGGCAGTGAGGTACAGGGCACTAGAGATAAGATAGAAAGCATGGCTGTTACGTCAGGACAGGCAGCAACAGCAATAGGCAATGCTTTTGCCAGGATTGTGTCTGAAAGCAGCACACTAAATGAATTGATGGGCAGTCTGTTTGGTTCAATTAAAAGTTTTGCTGATGGGGTTGGACAAGGCAGCAGACAAATGTACTTGTTTGGAGATGCCCTTAAAAAGAGCAGGTTGCAGGCAGAATTGCTTGAAGCAAGAATAAACGCACTGAGCGGTAGAAAGCGTGGACTTGGACAACTCAACACACAATTAAAGGAGTTAAGGTCACAGGACTTATTCTACCAGATTGAACAACAAGCTAAGGCAGTCGTTAAAGCTCAGGAGGGTGTCAACAATGTCAGAGGTCAATCCGGCAGAGGTGCTAGACAAAACTTAGCTAACGAGAAAGAACTGTTGAGAGTAATGCTTAAAGTCCTTGAGGCTGAGTCTGACTTTGCATCAAACAGAAAAGCAGCTGCTACAAGTACCGGCGGTGGAGGTGGCGGCACCAAAGAAGACCCACGAGCTAAGGCAATAAAAGATTTTGAAAGTGCGCTGTTGAGCAGTCAGGTTGCTCTGGATATATTTTTTGATAAGCAAGAAAGACTGGACCTGTTGTTTCAGCAAGGCAAGATTAATGCAGAGCTTTATAATGAACAGTTGAAGCAACTGCACGGTGAAGCAAATATTGAAAACGCTGACAAATTAATCTCAAGAGAACAGAAGATACTGGACTTCTTGAATCAACGAGCCGCCATTTTAAATGAAGAAAGTTTAATGACTCAGCAGATACAAAAGTTGTACGATAAAAATATTATCACTTTAGAGTCACGAGATGCTGCACTTGAAGAGTTTGGCCAGACTGTTGAAGAAGTTGAGAAAAAGACTATTGACTGGGGAAATATATCAGAGCAGGCGGTTAATGGTATCAGTGGTGCCTTTATCGACATGGCTATAAATGGGAAGAATTCATTTGAAGACTTCGCACAAAGTTTCTTGGTTAACATTGCCAAGATGATTGCACAGCAGGCGATACTGAATGCACTGTCTGGTACTTCATTTGGTGCTGCTATTGGACTGGCAGATGGTGGAGTTATCAATAGAGGTAATATAACACCCTTCGCATCCGGTGGAGTAGTTAACTCGCCAACAGTGTTCCCAATGGCAAACGGTGTTGGACTCATGGGAGAAGCTGGACCAGAAGCCATCATGCCATTAAGCAGAGGCAGTGATGGTAAGCTGGGTGTATCTTCATCCGGTGGTTCTACATCCGTTAACCAGAATATTGTTATCTCTGGCACAGGTGATGAGCGACTGGCAGAAGCAATGAGACAGGCAGCATACGATGGATACCAGATGGCAGTAATCGATGCACAACGTAATGGTCCAATGAGACGGACAATGGGAGTATGACATGTTAACTTATTGGCCACCCTTTGACATACTGAGGCCACACGCACAGGAGTTTGGACTGCAGAGTAACACTCGTGTATTCACGTCAGTGTTTACCAAAGCAACACAGACTCAGGAGCAACCAGGCGCACTATGGACCTGTACTTATGACTACCCTTTATTAGACAACAGTCAGGCACAGGCGTTGAAGGCATTCTTGGCTAAACTGCGTGGACAGTCTAACAGATTCTGGGCGAGAGACTTTGGTTACGGTGGACAGGTTATTGCCGGTACAGCAAGTGCATCAAGAGGTGGTAATACTGCCGTGTTATCCATAGGGGTTACAGTCAGCGCAGGTGATTACATTTCTATTGGTGAAGAGTTGAAGATGATTGTTGCTGACTCTGCTGGGACCACAGTTACTGTTGAGCCACCTTTCAGAGAAGACCACACAGGCTCAACCATTAACCTGGAAGACCCAGTGGTACGAATGGTATTAAACACAGACTCAGTGAAATGGAACACAGTAAGCCCTGTGATATCTTCACTGTCCTTCGCTGCAACGGAAGCATTTGAATGAAGACTTTAGATCCAGAAATGGTAACAGCACTCAACTCAGGGAGCGTCACTTTATTGACGGCAGCTTCTATTGAGATGAGCGACACTGATACTGTCTATGTCCATTCAGCCATTGGTAACTTTACCATCGATGGCAATGAGTATATCGGTGTGGGTAAGCTGGGCAGTATGGACGCTATCCGTAAGGACGGTGGCACCTCACCAGAAGGACTCAAGATGACAATGAGTGGTCTTGATACTACACTGTTAAGTGATGTCATGACAGACAATTACCAGGGCAGACCCGTCATTGTTTACTTCTGTATTTTGACTGATAATTATGAGACAGTACACTCACACATTATATTCAAAGGCCGTCTCAATACCATGAATATTTTATTCGGTGAGACAGCAACTATAACAATAGAAGTAGAAGACAGACTGATTGACTGGCAGCGTGGTGATACATCCCGTTGGAACGATGCAAGCCATAAGAGAACATTACCAGAAGGTACTGTGGATAAGTTCTTCGAGTACGTTGAAGAGACTGTTGACAAGAATATTAATTTCGCACCTTACATACCAGAGCCATGATGATAGTAAACTTAGACTCAAAGATTAAACAGCTGTTTGAAGACTACAACAAAGAGCCTTTTCAGTATGGCGTATCGGATTGTGCAAACTTCGCGTCAGACTGGGTACAGCGCATCACCGGCAGAGATATCATCTCAGACTTTGAAGAGTACAGCACTGAAGCTACTGCGATGTCAGTGTTAAGTAGTCATGGATACAAAGACCAGGACGAGTTGTTAGATGACTACTTCAAACGTGTACCTAAGCGCAGAATGAAACGTGGTGACTTATGCGGTCATTACTTTGAAGGCAACAAGATAATGGCTATCGGTGTTTACGTCAGCTCATTTGCCATGTTCAGAAATGATGATGGTTTAGTGATGGTGCCCTATAAGATGTTAGACACCAACCTTTGTTGGAGTATTCAATAATGCCAACAGCAATACATGCAGCCATGGCACTAGGTGCGTACATAAGCACAATGAGCGTGGCTACCATCCTTGCAGTAAGCACTCTTGTCGTCTCACTTGTAATGGCAAGGAAGGCACAGAAAATACCAAACACTGATAGCAACCGCAGGCAGATGACAACCGTTCGTGGCTCAACTGAGACTCAGAATGTTATCTATGGTGAAGCCCGTGTGGGTGGTGTCGTGGCATTCGCTGATACGAAAGACTTGAGGCAGTGGGGTGATACCGGTAACTCAGACTTGTTCATGGTTATTGCAGTAGCACCACATCCTATTCAGTCCTATCAGAACCTATTCGTTGATGACAAAGACCTGCGTTATTTTCAGGACCATGTTAAGTGGGTGGACTGGCTGGACCATAACAACTACGACTATGTAAAAGTGTATTTTCACAGAGATATGTCTTCTGGTGCTTACACCTGGTCAGGCTCAGTTAACGGCACAGTGTACGAAGACCAGCTGTACTCAGACTTTGACTCTATCATGCTCAACCACGGCATACAGGTTTATGACACAACACTCTATAATGGCAACACCATTAAGTGGATGCAACCACAAGTTATCCCTGTTGTCTGGACGGTAGATGTTGATGGACAACCTGCCAATGTTGGCACAGTCGATATCCCTGACTTCTGGTTTGCCCTGTGGGACCCAGTGACCAAGCAATATGTTTCGCACCAGGTTGCAGGTGACGAGTATATGATAGAGAGTGACTTCTCTAACTACTGGAGCTTACATCAGTTAGATGGTACAGGTAACTCCGTTGTTTCAATCATGGAGCCTAAGTATGTCAGTGAAGATAACTTATGGTATTACCCCAGGTGGAATGGTTCAGCATACGAAACAGAGTCAAGAGAGTTAGACCCAAGAGACACCCACAGAATAAATGCGCAGCTGAGCTTAGAAACATTCTCTTCTACTGATGGCAACCCAGACAACACAGGGTATATTGATGCCAGTACATCAAGAAGTCATGGTATCCTGGACGTACAATTCTACCGTGGTGGATACAACCAGGCATCATCAAGATGGATGAATATCGAGTTCCCAGATAAGTGGACGACCGACCACATAGGTATCGGCGTATCCTATTTTGTAACGCATCTATTCTTTGACTATGAGCAACACCCTAATGGGATGCCAAACTACACTGTCCAGATTGAAGGCAAGAATGATTTAATCGACCCACGAAACCTGGACGAGAATTACGACCTGAG
>NODE-679-length-11836-cov-13.2458_pt1 | contig 11836 bp, 13 predicted proteins | sample MGYA00139097_ERZ477577 | MGnify/ENA metagenome assembly ERZ477577 | reverse complement strand
AAATAGATTATCCCATTGCCACATTCCTGTTGCATAGAGACGGTTCCAAGACCTAGAACGATATCCTTCTTGCCCATTAGACTCATGAATAAAGCCTAATTTAACAGCTTTAAGTCCATACGTATCATCTATATTATGTGAAGTCGGGAGAGTCATGAAAATTTCAGGTCGATAATTGGTCTCTCTAAAAGGTCCTGAATTATCATAAAGCTGCCACCATACTTTTTGTGTATACGCCGCAGTGATATATTCATCCCACCCGAAAAGATTAAAACTAAGCTCCTTTTTTAAACTCAGTTGAAATGTTACTTCAATGTTTTCTCTATACACATCATATGGACTGCCGGCTATCACCTGAGGGGCTTGAGTTGCAGAAACACGACGTGGTTTATCTTTAGAATAAGAAATCGGTAAGAAATAGTTTACTTTATACGGTTGAAGTCCAAAAAAATCACCACCTAGAAGTGAAGTTAAAAGTTTCTTTGTCTCTGGTGTACTGGTATCTACCTTAGCCAATGCAAATTCTGCTCCGGCTTTTATACTGTTTTCGCCAAACTGTGCACTTAGTCTATCAGAGAAAGTCTCACCTGACTTATATGAAAATTCTTTTTTTTCTACAAAGGAGTATGTAGAAGCTGCTTTTTTATACCAAAATATAGCCTTTTTATCATCAACTTGGGTACCCCGACCATTTTCATACATCTCTGCCAAACGATACTGTGCAGCTTTATTATCTTTTTTAGCTTCCTTTACTATTAATGGAAATGCTTTATCGAACTCACCGCTTTTATAATACTTGATGGCTTGTGAATAGCCTATACTTGCAAACAGGCCTACTGTGAGACCCACTATTCCAAATGCAATTTTTCCAAAACCCATTTTGAACTCCCCTTTATTTTATGTCTCGTAATAGTATATTAATCCCTGCTCAATGGGCAGAATAATTTTTCTATCTTTGATTATTTTTATTAAAATTAGTTGTACTTATAGTTTATCATTAATTTTCTGCTTCTTAGTATACAAAAGATTCATTTCATGCTAAAATAGAGATGAGATTTATTAATAAAAAGAAGCATATTTCCCATACAGGAGCACTTTAGACGTGAATATCTTTACTGATCATTAAATAGTTTAGATGCCTTTCATGGCATCTTTCAATCAAACTCTAACCTTATTAGGAGGATGCCATGTTTGATAACAAAAAACTTATGCAACATACTGCTGGCGGTGGCATGTCGAACCAGGATTGGTGGCCTAACCAGTTGAAGCTCGATATCTTACACCAACACTCTTCTCTGTCCAATCCTATGGACGATGATTTCAACTATGCTGAAGCATTCAAAAGTCTTGACCTTAAAGCAGTGAAAAAGGATCTTAGTGCGGTGATGACCGACTCGCAGGATTGGTGGCCTGCAGATTTTGGCCATTATGGACCATTGTTCATTCGTATGGCATGGCACAGTGCCGGTACCTACCGTAGCGGTGACGGTCGTGGTGGAGGGGGGAGTGGGAATCAGCGTTTTGCTCCTCTTAACAGCTGGCCTGATAATGTTAATCTTGATAAGGCACGTAGGCTGATTTGGCCGGTCAAGCAAAAGTATGGCCGGAAAATTTCCTGGGCTGACCTGATGATCCTTGCAGGTAACGTCGCGATGGAATCAATGGGGTTAAAGACCTTTGGTTTTGGCGGTGGACGTGAGGATATCTGGGAACCTGAAAAGGACATTTACTGGGGTACTGAAGGAACCTGGTTAGAGGACAAGCGCTATTCCGATGATCATGAGGAACTCGAAAATCCTCTCGCAGCTGTTCAAATGGGATTGATCTATGTAAATCCGGAAGGTCCAAATGGTGACCCGGATCCCCTTGCTGCGGCCAAAGATATCCGTGAAACTTTTGCACGTATGGCGATGAATGATGAGGAGACAGTTGCCTTGATCGCCGGTGGTCACACTTTCGGTAAGTGCCATGGTGCAGGTGATGCGGCACATGTTGGACCTGAGCCCGAAGCAGCTGGGATTGAAGAGCAGGGACTGGGATGGAAGAGCAGTTACGGTAAAGGCAAAGGCGCCGATACGATCAGTAGCGGACTGGAAGTCACTTGGACCTCCACGCCGACGAAGTGGAGCAGCAACTTTTTATGGAACCTTTTCGGCTATGATTGGGAGCTGACGAAGAGCCCGGCCGGTGCACATCAATGGACACCGAAAAACGGTGCAGGTAGCGATTCGATACCTGATGCACACGATCCATCAAAACGTCATGCACCAACTATGCTGACCACAGACCTTTCCCTTCGTTTTGACCCAGCATATGAAAAAATCGCAAGACGATTCTTCGAAAATCCTGACGAATTTCAAGATGCATTTTCCCGGGCATGGTTCAAGCTTACCCACCGTGATATGGGACCGAGAGCACGCTATCTTGGTTCTGAAGTTCCTGGTGAGGAACTCATCTGGCAAGACCCCATCCCTGCAGTTGATCATGAATTGATCGATGAGACAGATATTGCTTCGCTTAAGACTATGATCCTTGATTCCGGACTCTCTGTTTCAGCACTGGTATCAACTGCCTGGGCGTCTGCTTCTACTTTCCGCGGTTCTGATAACAGGGGTGGTGCGAACGGTGCGCGTATCCGTCTGGCACCACAGAAAGATTGGGAAGTGAACCAGCCGGATCAACTTTCAAAAGTACTCACCACACTTGAAGGTATACAGAACGAATTTAATGATACTCAGTCAGGCGGTAAGAAAGTTTCGCTGGCAGATCTCATCGTTCTTGCAGGGTGTGCAGGCGTTGAACAGGCAGTGATGAATGCGGGTCATGATGTAACTGTTCCTTTCACGCCGGGCCGTATGGATGCATCGCAGGAACAAACCGATGCTGATTCATTTGACGTACTAGAGCCGGTTGCCGATGGCTTCCGTAACTACTTGAAGACCAAATATTCTGTCTCCTCTGAAGAGCTGCTAGTGGATCGGGCGCAATTGCTTACGCTTAGTGCACCTGAGATGACGGTTCTTCTTGGCGGCATGCGCGTGTTGAATAACAACGTTGGTCAGACACAGTATGGTGTCTTTACAGAACGGCCAGAGTCGCTTACCAACGATTTCTTTGTCAATCTGCTTGATATGGGCATTACATGGAAAGCCATTTCAGATTCTGAAGATCTGTTCGAGGGTAGTGATCGGAAGACTGGTGAACTCAAGTGGACTGGTACCCGAGTCGATCTGACCTTTGGTTCAAATTCGCAGCTACGTGCGCTGGCTGAATTCTATGGAAGTATGGATGCTCAGGAACGATTTGTAGATGATTTTATAGCCGCGTGGACCAAGGTAATGAATCTAGACCGGTTTGATATAGCTTAGTCTGAAGGAGAATCAATGAGAAGAGTAGGGCAGCATACACGATTCAGAAGATTTATTAAGGATATCTCTGTTCAGACTCCGCTTATAAAAATGGTATTATTATTGATCGTGCTTTGGCTAACATTTTCTACAGGTCTTTATTTGGCAGAGAAAAGTGTTGAAGGGGCTTCTCTGGATTCATATGGAGAAGCACTGTATTGGGGGATAGCTGCATTTTCTACCGCAGGTATCGCTGATAAACCAACCTCTGGTCTTGCTCAGCTTGTTGGGGCTGTGTGGATAGTAATTGGTTCAGTATTGTTCTTTGGAACGATTGTGGCAACGGTTACAACGTATTTTATGAGACCTATGCAGCGACCTCATAAGCAGATAATCGACACAATAGAGTACAACCTTGAACAACTAGACGATTTGACAGTTGAGGAACTTGATCTGTTAAAGAAAACGGTTGACACGCTTATTGTTGATGTTGAGCAATTAAAGAAAAAACAATCAAAAGAGTGATAAAACTAGAACAAGTAGATAGCCAATATTTTTTGCAATTATATTATAGGATGAAGTTAAAAATATGCTAGAATGAAATAAAAGGATTAAGTATGAAGAGTATTATGAAAATAGCAATACCATTGTTTGGACTTGTTCTGTTTCCAACAACTGTATCAGCAGATATGAAAAAAGGTCAAAAAATTTATCAAAAAAAACTTAAGGCTCCATGTGGCTTCAATGGTGATCAATTTGCAAGGAAACATACACAGAAAGAATGGGAAGACATTTATACAGAAGGAAAGTTTTCTGATGAACTAATAAAAATATGTCCTAAGTCACAAATTGACCCTAAATATGTACCGGACCTATATGATTTTTCTTATCATTATGCGAAAGACTCTGGCAACATACCAAGTTGTTAAGGTATATATCTGCTTATCAAACCAAACAGCTATACTGAGGGGTTTGGTATTCCAATGGCTACAGATATTGCATTTGCTCTTGGAATCATCTTGTTGCTTGGCAATGGTATACCTATTGCTCTAAAGCTTTTTCTGGTCACACTTGCAGTTGTTGATGATCTTGGTGCAGTCATAGTTATTGCACTTTTTTATACTGATAGTCTCAACCTCATGGGAGTCTTCATCTCTGTTACTGCCTTTACATTTATGATCCTGTTAAATCGGCAAGGTATCAAAGCACTTTTGCCGTATATATTGCTCGGCTTTATACTTTGGGATGGTTTTCATATCTCTGGTATACATGCTTCTATTGCAGGTGTATTACTCGCATTTGTCATTCCTATCAAATCCACTATAGATACGTCGGCATGCATAAAAAGACTGAAGCTCCGTCTAAACTATTTTGAAAATCTCGAACAAACTCGTAAAGAAGAACTACTAACACATAAGCAAATCAGTACTTTGGATATCATGGGTATGCTTATAGTGCGGTACAGTCACCACTGGTAAGACTGGAACATAATATTATTCCGATCAGTGCTTTTCTTGTTATGCCGATCTTTGCATTTTTCAATGCTGGTGTTTCTTTATCCTCAGTGTCGTTATCGATATTCCATCCTGTAAGCCTGGGCATTGTCCTTGGACTAACTGTTGGAAAACCACTTGGTATCTTTGGGGCTGTTTATCTTTCTGATCGTTTTGGTTTTTCAAAAAAACCTGATTCGCTACGATGGGTTGATATCTTCGGTGCCAGTCTCCTTGGCGGTGTAGGGTTCACCATGTCTATTTTTGTCAGTGATATTGCATTCAGTAACCCTGAACTTGTGAATTTAGCCAAATTGTCGATCATTCTCTCATCAATTATCAGTGGTATTTTAGGGGCGGCATGGCTATTTAAAACCGTATTGAGACAAAATTCGAAATTATAAAAAAGTACAGATTAACTCTGACTTTTCACTATTTTCACAGCACAAAAAGATCATTATTGATCCTAGTTGCCAATATTATCGTTATAACAAAAAGAGAGTATACTACTTGAAAAATTGAGGCCATCATGAATCGCTATTTCACATTGGAGAAAGCTCCGATCTTTATCCAGTTTATTATTACATTAGGACTGTTTATTTCTGTAGAAGATTTCAGTAGTATTAGTTCATTTTCTACATTGGCTGTTGCCCTTTTAGAGTTTATTATCATCCTCGAACTAGTTCGTATGCTAATGGAGTTTCTATTTGGTAATGAAAACCGACTCAAATTACGATTAATGATCGATTCTACGATCATATTTTTCATCCGTGATATTATGTTGATCGTAAATGATAAATTTGATCTAATCAAAATTGTATCAATCCTCGGTATTATCGCAATACTTTTTGTATTTAGAATTGTCACAATGAAATACAGCCCTCTTTACATTGAGCATGAATATAAGAAAAATTTTGATAATAAATAATTAAATATATCCTTTGTCATTTAAGTGTTTTTGATGTGCAGGTCCAATTGAGGAAAAGGAATCTCTATATATAGATGATGATATGCAATTCATCTATTGAACATATTATAGGAATCATTTACACGGTATAATTATTTTCAACTCGACAAAAAATTTCATTGCAAATAACTTATCCTATTGCAAAGAGAAGATATAATATTAGTTCTATATATTTACAGAAAAGAGTAGTATAAAAATGTTTAAAGAAATTTTTTTAAAACACATTAGAGAAACTGTTGGGGAATCAACGGAAATGAGTCGTTTCCTTGATATCCTCAAGCAGCTTATACGTACACCTTCAGTGGTTGGAGCAGAGCATTCTTTTTTTCTTTCTTTAAAAAGAGAGCTTGAAGAAATAGGTATCCAAACCACACTGCATGAAGGGGTACTTGTTGCTGAGGGGAATGATCCTGATAGCGGAATGATCAGCGCACATATTGATCGTCATGGTTTGATATGTACTGGCCCAAATGAGTTTCAATATGCTGCCTTTACTGCACAGAATAGAGGGGACCTTACGGGAGACTCTGTAGCGGAAAAGACATATAGGGATATTATAGAACGTTTTATAAACCAGCGTGTTCAAGCCTATGATCCCTGGTCTGGTGCTTATCTTGGTTTAGGGAAGATCGACAATTCCTATTTTTGTGAACGTAGAGCAAACCTGCTTTTTAATGTGAAAGGGTTGGAGCATTTGTATGCAGGAACCCCTGTAGCATTTGTAGATACTTTGAGTTATGAAGAGGGGCATCTCTCCGCACAACTCGACAATGTGCTTAGTGCTGCGATCATTCTTTTTCTATATGAGAGAGGATACCAAGGTAGAGCTTTCTTTACTGCAGAAGAAGAAGCAGGGAAAAGCTGGCGTTTTCTTCTAGAATGGTTTAGAGGTAGGGATATTTGCACGGATGAGCTTTTGGTGCTTGATACAAGTCCATATTCCGATAGAAAGAGTGCTGATGCTCAGCATATTGTACTTAGGAATAAAGATTCAAATGCAACATTCACATCATCATTGACCCCAAAGATCACAGGTATTTGCGATGATCTCTCGATTAGTTATGGGTATAAAGATCAATATATAGAGGCATTGAATGAGGTGCGTATAGCGCAAGGCAGCACACCTTATTCTTTAGGGAGCACAGAGATGGGACGTATCGTCAATGCAAGTGAGGGAACCATACAAGGAACAACCTTTCAATTGCCTACAACAGGATACCATACTACGAGTGAAACAGTCTCTATGCCTGCTGTAATGGATGCAATAAAAGTACTTGAGGCACTCTATTTGGATGAAAGTAGAGTATAATAAAAAAGAAGGGGTAGAGAATGGAAGTAGTTGGATATATTGAATCAGTAGACTTGCCGGAAATTGAACTGTTTGGCTTGGATGCCAAGATAGATACTGGAGCTGATTCTTGCTCGATACATTGTGATGATATTAAGATAGAAGGTGACACAGTTACTTTTTTGCTTCACGATGAAGTGCATGAAGCCTATCACGGTAAAAAGATAACCATGCCCATACACAATATTAAAAAAGTAAAAAGTTCAAATGGCAAAAGTGAGGAGAGGATTTTTATAAAATCTTCTATTAAATTAGGATGCAAAACCTATAAAGCAGAAATATCATTAACAAACCGTGAGAATATGAAATATCCTATGTTGATAGGAAGACGTTTTCTATCACACCATTACCTGATAGATGTTTCTCACAAATATATAACAAAAAAGGAAAAATAGATGACCGTTTACATACTTTCAAGAAATACAAAACTTTACTCAACTCAGAGATTAGTAGAGGCAGGTGAAGCTAAAGGATGGGATATCCGTGTGATTGATTATTTGATGTGCAGTATTGAGATCATGAAGGGTGAATTGGCAGTCATATATGATGGGGAGGTCCTTCCAGTTCCTGATGCTATTATCCCACGTATTGGGGCAAGTCGTACTTTTTTTGGTACAGCTATGGTACGTCACTTTGAGATCATGGGAGCATTCAGTGTTGCTGGAAATCTTGCTATTGCGAGATCCAGAGATAAACTTAGAAGCCTACAAGTCTTATCGAAACATGGGGTAGATATGCCTAAGACGGTTTTTGCCTCAAATAAGGCCAATGCAAAGGATGTCATCAAGTTAAGTGGAGGTACGCCGTTGGTACTTAAAATACTTGAGGGAACACAAGGAGTCGGTGTTGTATTGGCCGAGACACAAAAAGCGGCCCAGTCTGTTTTGGATGCTTTCTATGGTATGGAAGTGAACCTTTTGGTACAAGAGTTCATAAAAGAGGCAGGAGGAGCAGATATACGTGCATTGGTTGTCAATGGTGAAGTGGTTGGTGCCATGAGACGTCAAGGAGCAGAAGGAGACTTCCGTTCCAATCTTCATCAAGGAGGAAGTGCTACTGCGTATAAGCTCAATAGAAAAGAAAAATCTATGGCATTAGCAGCAGCTAAAGCGATGGGACTTGGTGTTTGTGGGGTAGATATGATTCCTTCTGATCGTGGACCTTTGGTTATGGAAGTCAACTCTTCACCTGGACTTGAGGGGATAGAAAAGGCTACGGGTATCGATATAGCAGGTAAGATCATGAACTATATTGACTCTAGTATCTCACCTTTGCCTGATAATAAAAAACGTCGTCTTAAAAAAGATAATATTGGAGCCTAAATGCCTAATACAAAATTTGTGCTAGGTGGTGTAGAGATACCAAGAGGTGTAAACATGACAGTAGATCTTGAATTGCCCAAGATGTATAATACACCTACGAAATTACCCGTAAGAGTTCTTAGGGGTAAAAAAGATGGCCCAGTTGTTTTTATAAGTGCGGCGATCCATGGGGATGAGCTTAATGGTATAGAGATCATCAGAAGATTTAGGATGTTGAGCGTACTAAAGAGGCTTAAAGGAACGCTTATCCTGGTGCCTATAGTCAATGTTTACGGTATTATGACTTTATCCAGATATTTGCCTGACAGAAGAGATCTAAACAGAAGTTTTCCTGGAAGTGCAAAAGGTTCATTAGCAGGTAGAGTTGCAAATATTTTTTTTCAAGAGATTGTCAGTAAATGTGATCTAGGTATAGACTTACATACGGGTGCTATACATAGATCAAATCTGCCTCAAGTCAGAACTAACATTGAAAATGAATATACATTTAATCTTGCAAAAGTCTTTGGTGCTCCGGTAGTATTGCATTCGGAAATAAGAGATGGTTCCTTGCGTGCAGTGGCTCAGGATAAAGGTGTACCTATCTTACTTTATGAAGCAGGAGAAGCACTAAGGTTTGATGAAACAAGTATCAGAATAGGGGTACATGGTATCGTGAATGTATTGAGAGAGAATAATATGCTTCCCAAAGTAACACGTAAAACCCTTGCAAAAACCCCTGTTGTCACAAAAAGCAGCCAATGGATGAGAGCTACGGAAAGCGGTATGCTTAGGACGATAAAAGCACTTGGAGATACAGTAAAAGAAGACGAAGTCATTGCATTTATAGATGAGCCTTTGGATGATGTATGTTTTGAAATCAGAGCATCCTTTGACGGTATCATTATAGGCAAATCTGAAATTCCTTTGGTACAAGCAGGTGATGCAGTTTTTCACATTGCAAGATTTCGAGACCTTAAGACGGCAGAGCATAAAATTGAATATTTTAGTGAAGATGCTATTGAAGAAAGCGAATTTCATGAGATGAATGATGAAGACAGTATTGAATAAAAAGATTTTTATCTAACATATGTAACATGTTGTTAAATATAATGTTTATCTAGAGAAGTAAGGTAGGACATATGAATTACCAATTGATTTTAGATGAGATAGCCCATGAGCTTTCTTGCTTATTAAACAAAGGGAAAGTGGCAGATTATATTCCCGCATTAGCAAAGGTGGATCCTGCACAATTTGGGATGTCACTGACTCTTTTTGATGGTACTCAATACAGTGTGGGAAATTCAAATACACTTTTTTCTATTCAAAGTATTTCAAAAGTCTTTACTTTTACACTTGCACTCAAATTTTACAGTACAAATTTATATAAGCGAATTGGACGTGAACCTTCCGGTAATCCATTTAATTCTCTTGTGCAGCTTGAGTATGAACATGGAATTCCTAGAAACCCATTTATAAATGCAGGTGCCATCAATGTTACAGATGCTCTAATAAATCATTATGGGAACAGTATAAAAGCTTCAGAAGAGATTTGTAAATTTATTAAAGACATATCAGGAGATCCCTCTATAGCCTACAGCGAGACGGTAGCAACTTCAGAAATGGATCATGGTTTTCGTAATATAGCATTGGCGAATCTTATGAAAAGTTTTAACAATCTTGACAATAATGTTCATGATGTCGTACAAACCTATTTTAATCATTGTGCCATTGAAATGAATACAAAAATGCTCTCAAGAGCAATGCTTTATCTGGCCAATCACGGTGTAGATCCGATCAATGATGTGAAGTATATCACTGAGCAACAGGCAAAGCGTATTAATGCTGTAATGCTTACTTGTGGACATTATGATGCTTCTGGTGATTTTGCTTTTCATGTAGGATTACCGGGGAAGAGTGGTGTTGGTGGTGGCATTGCTGTTGTGGTTCCTAAAAAGATGGGGATATGTGTTTGGTCACCTGGTTTGAATGCGCAGGGAAATTCTCTTTTGGGAACCAAGGCATTAGAATTATTCGCATCAAAAACGGGGATGTCAATTTTTTAATGAATATCCATTGGGACAGATAGTATATAAAATATTTTAGGCCATTATATTGGCTTTTAGTTAAGAGAATATATGATATAAGCTCTATATATTTATGAAAGAAAATAATCATGGAAAATACATTGAATAAAGAGGTACTTAATAAGCTTCAAGAAGAGAATGATACGCTTCGCCATCGTCAAAATGAGGCTGATGTGTATTATGAAAAAATGAAAGAGCTGGAAGTGTATCAGGCGGAACTCATCAAGTTGCTTACGCAGCTGGAAGCAAGATCCCAAAAAGTAGTTATTCTTTTTGAGGGGAGAGATGCTGCGGGTAAAGGAAGTCTTATCGGAAGTATAGCTCAGTATCTTAATCCTAAACACTGTCGTACCGTTGCATTGGGAAGACCTACAGATGAAGAGAAGTCCCAATGGTATTTCCAAAAATATATCAAACACTTTCCTCGAGGTGGAGAGATGGTACTTTTTGATCGTAGTTGGTATAATCGGGCTATGGTAGAACCAGTGTTCGGATTCTGTTCTCAAGAAGAGTATGAACTTTTTTTAGATACAGTGATCCCTTTTGAAGATTCGTTCATTAAACATGGTACACGCCTAATTAAAATCTATTTGAGCGTGTCAAAAGATGTACAAAATGAACGTTTTGAAAGACGGCGAACGGATCCTCTGCGCCAATGGAAACTAAGTGAAATAGATATGCAGGCACAAGCAATGTGGAATGATTTTAGCCAGAAAAAGAGACGTATGCTTGAAAAGACCCATACACCAGAGTCTCCATGGCATATTATTCGTTCTAATGATAAGCACAAAGCACGTATTGAAGCGATGAAACTTATATTGAGAGAACTTTATACTGAGGAAAGTAATAGTCAAATAGACTTGAAGGTAGATGGGCGTATTTTAGTCTCTGTAGAAGACGAACTATTCTTGTAGTAAACTTTGATTTAATTTAAGTTTATTTTTAGCTCAAAAATCCAAATTATAGAATATAATTTCTTTTGTGAGTACGATTTTATTATACAAGAGAGACAAGATGACCTTTGATGAAATTAGGTTTGCGTTACAAGTAAATGGTGTTGACAAAGAAGATAGTGAAACGCTTTTAGCATACTGTCGTAAATCAGGTAAAAACCTTGAAAAACTTGATGACATGTTAGTTGACATGGGTTACGTCAAAGTTTTTACAGATGAGTTTTTTGGTTGGGATGATCCAGATGAGGGAGATTTTGATGAGGAGTACTTCTCAACTGAAAAAAATCAACATAAACATGTATGGGAAGAATAAAAAGTCCTAGGCTTATTGCAGACGAAG
>NODE-678-length-11889-cov-5.03845_pt1 | contig 11889 bp, 10 predicted proteins | sample MGYA00139097_ERZ477577 | MGnify/ENA metagenome assembly ERZ477577 | reverse complement strand
AAGCAGCAATCGAAAGCCCTACCTGGTCATACATTTTTTCAACAGCCGTTTTGGCAATCGCAAACCACCCAGCGCCGCATACGCCACAATGAGCCCGATTTTTCATTTCGACTCAAAGGAAGAAATATTCGTTGGAGGTAACTTCTGGGACGGGAGGGCGACAGGTGAAAACCTTGGAAACCCTGCGGCGGACCAGGCGCTGGGACCTTTCTTGAATCCCGTTGAACAAAACAACGGGAGCAAGCTGGCTGTCTGCGAGCAGGTGGCTTCATCCAAATATGCAGCGTTGTTTGAAGAAGTGTGGGGTGCAGGAGCGCTGGATTGCAAATCGGCTGTTGAAAAAATGTATGACCAGGTAGGGCTTTCGATTGCCGCTTATGAGGGTTCCGGCGAGGTCAACCAGTTTTCTTCCAAGTACGATGCATTTCTTGCAGGTAATGCGCAACTTTCAGATGAAGAGGCGAGGGGGCTCAAATTATTTTCCGGCAAGGGCAAGTGCGCAGACTGTCATCCTACCGGGGCGGCTTCAGCCTTTACTGATTTTACCTATGACAATTTGGGCACTCCACGGAATCCCGAGAATCCGTTTTATGACATGGATAAAGAGTTGCTCGACGATGGAACTCCCATTAACCCGGAAGGCAGGGGCTGGATTGACCCGGGACTGGGCGGATTTCTGAAAACTAGGGGGGAATCATCAGAAAGGGTTGCCGAAAATATGGGCAAGCACAGGGTGCCGACCCTTAGAAATGTTGCCAAGGGACCCGACAGGGCATTTATGCACAACGGCTACTTCAAGAGTCTGAAGAGCTTGGTCCACTTCTATAATACGAGGGATTTGAAATCAAAGTGTTCAAATCAGTTGACCAGTGAAAGGGATGCCTTGAGGATGAACTGCTGGCCGGCAGCAGAAGTAACTGAAAACGTCAACATGGAAGAACTGGGCGACCTGGGTTTGGATGAAGCCGAAGAGGATGCAGTTGTTGCATTTATGAAAGCGCTATCGGACGGTTATGAGGTTGAGAAAGAGGAAAAATAGTTACTATTAAGCATCCGGGTTTTAATCGAAATCATACAGACTGGCCTGTCGTGAATTGGAGTGAGGAGCCGGCTACGGAAGGAGGCACAACAGCCGAGCCCTCGAAGGTGCGTTTCATCGCACTGTTTTTTATTATTTAGAGCACGCCATTACAGTTTTGGCCGATTCCTTTCGTGTCCCGTGTTTTTTGGGAGCATATACCAATGGAATGTACATGAAATAGCATTTATAGTACCTGTAAGTTGCCAATCAAAAATAATAAACGGCATATGGCAGCTGCTGACATCTACTCGATACCACATGTCGCCAATTACTGGAACCAAAGATGAAAACAACTATAGAAATCGATGCAACACCAAAGGAATTGAGAATCTTGTTGGGATTACCTGATGTGGAACCCCTTCAGGAAGAAATGCTGGAAAAAATGCGCACAAAAATGTTCGAGGTCCTTGATGCAAATGATCCTGCAGCGCTGATGAAACTGTTCATGCCGTTACCGGATCAAATGAAATCCTTCCAGTCACTACAGGAAGCGCTCTGGCAGTCAATTGCAAAAGGTGCCAATTCATCTGGCGGGGATAAATAATAGCAAGGCACTTTCAATACCTTTGGAGCGCTGACGATCAGGACGGAGGCTGCACTGGTGGCGGTAGAAGCAAGGGGCAGGTTAATCGCCCGTGAAGGTCCGGGACAGTTTTTATGCACCCAGCCTGGCAGTTGGCAGGTAACTTGATGGTGCCTTGGGCGTTTGCGCGCTGGCTGCCCTGAACCCAATAACATAAGGGGATGGAGCGAAATGTCTGAAAAATTCAATGCGGATTCGCAGGGCCCGACGGATGAAGGCAAGCGTTTGCCCTTCGTTGCGCCTTGCCGCGACCTGGAGCTGGATGCGCCAAAACGCTGGGTAAGACTGGGCATAGCCGATCTGAAACGTGCGCCGGGAAAAAGCCTGACTTACGGTTTGGCCGCGATGATTCTGAGTTATGTTTTCGGTTATGCCGGATTTATCATCAGTGGGCCGCTGGTATTGTTGACCGTCCTTTCGGGCCTTATGCTGATCGGCCCGGTGATGGCTATCGGCCTCTACTCAATAAGTTGTCAGCTTAAAATGGGGCTGGTTCCGAGGTTCAGTTACTGTTTCCGGAATGGTACCCGGGGAGTTGGCAACATGGCGCTGTTCTCCAGCGTTCTCATCGTTCTGTTTCTGGTCTGGATCCACGTTGGCCATCTGCTGCATCTATTCTTTCCTGCCGGCGGGCTCTCCGGTAACTGGATGGATCTGGTCTTCTTTTTCGGTATAGGGTCCGTGGTGGGGGCTGTATTTGCGGTTATCACCTTTTGTATCAGTGCCTTTTCCCTGCCCATGATTATGGATCGCAAGACCGACTTGGTCACCGCGGTGGTCACAAGCATCAACGCCGTGCTGCGCAATCGCAAGGTCATGTTGCTATGGGCGGCCGTGATCCTGAGCGGCGTGCTGCTGTCTGTATTAACCGGGTTGCTGGGGCTGATCGTGATTTTCCCGGTAATCGGCTACGCGACCTGGCATGCTTACCTGGAAACGGTGGATGCCAGCGCCTGGCCGCGGCGTGATTGAGTGTGTCTTTACAGGTCCTTTAATGGTACCTGGCCGGGACCCGAACAGCCAGCTCAAAACCTGATCGATCACTTTGGGGGAGTCCGCATGTTGCACCGGGATCCGGAATGTTCTCCTAGAAAAATCGCCCCTGACAATCCAGAGGTTTATCCCTCATTCCGCCCCCTGGTCCTCAACGATTACCAGCTCCCTGTAAGCATGCCAGGTGCCGTGGGCAGCCAGGGGAAAGCCGATTATAAAACCAAGGTATGCCGTGGCGAAACCTGCGCAAATAATAGTGACCAGTATGCCCCCCCATAACAGCATGGGCACTGCGTTATAGCGAACGGCATCCCAACTGGTACCTATGGCAGTCAGGACGTTGACGGGGCGATCCATGAGCATAGGGATGGAAACCGCGCTGAGTGTAAACACCAGGATGGCCAGCATTCCACCGACATAGGTTCCCACCGCCAGTATCTGGAGGCCCGCCCAGGAGCCTAGCAGCACCGATATATAACCTTCCCAGTCGGCAGGAATCTGGCCGTCATGATAAAAAAAGAATATCAGGCTCGCCAGTAAGGCCCAGAGGAGGAAGAAAACCAGCAATAGCAACCCCATACTGAACAGCTGAAAGCTGTTGCGGGTCCAGGCGAGACTCGCGGTTTTCAGGCTGGGGTTCTCGCCACGCTCACGCTGCTGGCTGATCGAGTACAGACCTAAACCGATAAATGGTGCGACCAGAAGAAATCCTCCCAGCAAGGGTGGAAGCAGGTAATAGGTCCCGAAGGCTATAACCCCGACAGAAATCATAATGCTCACCAGGGTCAGGCTGGCACCGAAGAACAGGCTCTTGGTCGGCGCCTGTTGGATATCTTGCCAGGCCGCGGCGAGCCATTGCCAAACCTGCTCAGTGGATATCTTCTGTATCCTGATGTTTTCCCGTGTGTTTTTTCTGCGTGCGTATTCTTGTTTCATTATCAAACCAAAAGAATCCGTGGGCTTAGCTTGTGCTAACTATAAACGCTATTTCCAGCACATTCCATTGGTATTGACCTGCCCTCTGGCGAGCTGAAAAGTCTATTGACTCAGTCGATCTTTTAGTTCAAGTGGATTTGCCTAACGCTGGGGTTGCTCGCGGCCACTGACCTATGAGCTATAACCTGAAGGAGTGGCAGGTCACATACAGGGCTAACGTCGCTCCCTGATAGGCCTGCAGCAGCAGATTTTGAATTGACTGATATGGATGGAAAAACACCAGCTTTCAAACTATTCTGGACAGGTAGTGATAATCAATTTCTGGGCTACTTGGTACCCACCTTGCAGAGCGGAAATGCCGTCAATGCAGCGAGCCTGGGAGCAACTGAAAAAACAAGGGATCTTGATGCTCGGTATTGACGTGGGTTAGGATGAAGACGCGATTCTTCAGTTTACCGCCAACTATCCGGTGCAGTTTCCATTGCTGATGGATCAGGACTCCAACGTCATTACTCAATGGCCGGTGAGCGGCTTGCCCACTACCTTCGTGGTGGCCCTGATGGGAGAATCATCTACCGTGCTATTGGGGGAAGGGAATAGGATGATCCGGAGCTTCTGGCGTTAGTGAGAGCTCTCAATCCTTAGTACACCGTTGGTGCCGCGGAATCGGCACAGCTTATCTTGTCATCCTTGCTGCGGCCTGTGATAGGTATGTTTATATTGGTAATAAGAACATGAGTACGAGCCTCAGAGAAATATTGGAATCTCTATTCGATTCCCTTGAGCGGAGAAAGGAGATGAAAACCCTGGATCCGGCTACACAGGAAATGCTGGATCGGGCATTGGAGAAGGTGGTGGAAGGAACAGACAGCAATATCACTCTTGTTCCGGGATACAAACGAAAGCTCTACAAGGCAATAATGGAGTCGTTGCAATATGCAGACCAGTTAATCGAACAGATACCCCGGCCTATTGAGCTGAGTGGTAATAAACTGATTAGCGACCCCTATGTCCGCGCCTTTTTTTACACCAACAATGGGCTGCAAAAGGCTTGTGAGCAGAGTTACGAACTCAAGGCTTTTTTTCAGGAACACGAGTCCTCTGAGAGCTGCGCCTTGTTATGCATGAGAAAAGTGGAAAAGACCGTACTGGGTATGCAGTTGGAGGGTGATCAGGTGCTCAGGGACGTGAAACAAACGCGAGTCAGTTTCGAGAATCACCGTATCCAATCGCCAGCGGAGGATGAGAGCACCGCTCGCAAGGAGTTGAAGTGCTGCATCTTCGAAGGCCTCGTTACTAATGCACTGTCGGATATTTCGGCTCTTCGGGCTCGGCGACGCCAGTTGCAGACCGAACAGCAGAGGCTGACGGGCAGATTGCGTACAAAGAACCATGTTGAGATAGCTAAGGGTGTTTCACACCTTGACTATATGGAGGGCATGGGCGCAGGGAGCGGCGAAGGCAAACTGGAGTGGATAGAGCGGGAGCTTGATCAGATAGGCTATATCACTCCCGAGGCAAGTCTTAATCAGGTCAATGCCACCTTTGAGCATCCTGAAGACTTTATCGGTATGAAGAAGTTATCCATCAACCTGGATACGTCGGGCATCCTGCGATCTGGTAATGATCAAGCACGGCTGGTGAATAAATTGAACCTGTTTGAGGTCACTATCAAGGGGCAGCCATCGCGTGTGGTTACCCTGGTTAAAATCAGTAGTGCTGAGCTTGGTTCCCGGGAGTTCAGGTTCCCGCGGGTCATTTGAAGGTCCTGGTGGCGAGACGGGCAAAAGATGGGTTGATTTTAATAAATTTGAGCGGATATCTTATCGGGCCGCGCATCGGCAGGCTCGCTGGAGACCTGCAGCAGGCCTTTTGAACCACCAGGAGTGCTGATTCAGTATGGGCAAATAAGCCGGGAGATCCTGTTTGAGGCCCCATAAACCATTACTTTGCGATGTGCGCGAAAGCAGTTTACAGTGTGGCGGATGCAGGGTGCGATCCCGCCTCGAATCAAAGAACTATCAAGCAGAGCCAATAATGAAAACGATGCAAGCGTTGGTGAAAAAAGAGGCCAAAGACGGAATTGACAGGGATTTTATGCGCGGCCTTGGCATACTCGAGGGCTTTGACGTGGGGCTGGAAACTATCAAGGCATCCGGGTTGTGGAAGAGCGAGCGGGTAATCGCATCTGATCAAAAGAATGATATTACCCTGGCTGATGGCAGTGAAGTGATCAACATGTGTGCCAACAACTATCTTGGGCTGGCAAACAACCGGGAAGTGATCGAGGCTGCCAAAGCGAGTTACGATACATGGGGGTTTGGTCTTTCTTCAGTACGTTTTATCTGTGGTACCCAATCAATCCACAAGGCGCTGGAGCAAAAGGTAAGTGAATTCCTCGGCATGGAGGACACCATTCTCTATGCCGCCTGTTTTGATGCCAATACCGGCCTCTTTGAGACCATACTCAATAAAGAGGACGCGGTTGTCTCTGACGAGCTGAACCACGCATCGATAATCGATGGTGTACGCTTGTGCAGGGCGCTGCGCCTGCGTTACAAGAATAAGGACCGCCTGGCAGAGAATACGCGTTATTTCAGAGAGGGCATGAAGCAGGCTGGTTTTCATATCGAGGACGGCGAACATCCCATAGTCCCGGTGATGCTTGGTGAAGCGGAACTGGCCCAGGAGATGTCCAGGAAACTGCTGGAACGCGGCATTTATGCCATCGGCTTCTTCTACCCCATAGTGCCTGAGGGCAAGGCCAGGATACGCACCCAAATCTCGGCAGCGCATACCAGGGAAGACCTGGATACTGCGATCGAAGCGTTCAGCCAGACCTACGCAGAGTTAAGGTAGATGGTTATTGGCGCGATGGCCTGTGCAGCGCATAAACAGCAGAACAGACGCTTCCTGATCAGCCTGCAGGGAAGGGTTCATGGAGTAGAAAAATGCAGCCCATAGTCTCCATATCCAATGTGTCCAAGACTTATGCCGGTGGCCACCATGCGCTGAAAGACGTGACCCTGGACATTGCCGCTGGTGAAATCCTGGCCCTGCTGGGGCCCAACGGTGCCGGCAAGACCACGCTGATCTCAATTATCTGCGGGATTGTCAACGCGAGTACGGGCTCGGTGACGGTTGCCGGAAGCGATATCGTGACAGACTATCGCACCACGCGCAGCATGATCGGCCTGGTACCGCAGGAACTTACACTGGGTGCATTCGATACCGTGTGGAACACCTTGTGTCTCAGTCGTGGCCTGTTCGGTAAAAAGCCCGATCCGGCCTACCTGGAACAATTGCTCAGGGACCTGTCGCTGTGGGAAAAGAAGGACAGCGAGCTGATGACCCTGTCAGGTGGTATGAAACGGCGGGTGCTCATTGGCAAGGCCTTGTCGCATGAGCCTTCGATCCTGTTCCTGGACGAACCTACTGCGGGTGTGGACGTGGAATTACGCAAGGACATGTGGGGACTGGTGCGGCGCCTGCAGGAGTCTGGCGTCACCATTATCCTGACTACCCACTATATCGAGGAAGCCGAGGCAATCGCCGATCGTGTGGGGGTTATCAACAAGGGTGAGCTGTTGCTGGTTGATGAGAAGCTGGCATTGATGCATAAACTGGGAAAGAGGCAGCTGATTGTGGAACTGGAGGATGCCGTGATCACGGTACCTGATGCGCTGGACCCATGGGGGCTGGACCTGTCGGCTGATGGCAGTCGGCTCACCTATACCTATGATCCCCACAAGACCCACACAGGTATCAGCGATTTGCTACAGGCGATAAGGGACACGGGCCTGGTGCTGAAAGACCTGAAAACGACGCAGAGCACCCTGGAAGATATTTTTATCAACCTGGTTCAGGCCGAGTCATGAATACGAACGCTGTCAGAGTGATCTACAAATACGAAATGCTGCGCGCGTGGGATACCCTGTTACAGAGCTTTGTCTCGCCGGTGCTGACGACCTCCCTTTACTTCGTGGTGTTTGGTTCGGCCATTGGCTCCCGCATCGAGCAGATCGAGGGTGTGCCCTATGGCTTGTTCATCGTGCCTGGCCTGTTAATGCTGGCGCTGCTGACCCAGAGCATTTCCAACGCCTCATTCGGTATCTACTTTCCCAAGTTCACTGGCACCATCTACGAAGTCCTGTCGGCGCCGGTATCCTTCTTCGAGATTCTGCTGGGTTACGTGGGGGCTGCGGCGACCAAGTCCCTGATCATCGGCCTGATCATCCTGGCCACCGCCGGATTTTTCGTACCCCTGCAGATTGCTCATCCCCTGTGGATGGCGGGATTCCTGGTTCTGACCTGTCTCTCATTCAGCCTGTTCGGTTTCATTATCGGACTGTGGGCAGATAATTTTGAGAAATTGCAGCTCATTCCGCTGCTGGTCATTACCCCACTGGTGTTTCTGGGCGGCACCTTTTACTCGGTCAGCATGCTGCCCCCCGCCTGGCAGACCATTTCACTGTTCAATCCCGTGGTTTACCTGATCAGTGGTTTCCGCTGGAGCTTTTTCGAAGTGTCCGATGTGAGCGTGGGCTTGAGCCTGTCGATGGTGCTGTTGTTCCTGGCTGTTTGCCTGCTTGTGGTGTGGTGGATGTTCAGGAGCGGCTATCGGTTGAAGCAGTAAGACTTTATAATGCGGGGCTGGTGTACAAGTACCGGATAGAAGAAGGTGATGATGTTATGGTAGACCTGAAAACCCGCTACATGGGAATAGATCTTGACAATCCGTTGATAGTCTCCAGTAGTGGTATTACTGGGCGTGTCGGCTCTATAGAGCGTTGCGCCAATGCCGGGGCGGGGGCTGTCGTGCTCAAGTCGATGTTTGAGGAGATTATTGTCGCAGAGGCGGAAGACTTCAATGACCTGATCACCAGTTCCCCAAGCGCCCACCCGGAAATGTACGATTATGTGCGTGCGGACGTTGGTATGCGACTTGGACCGCTTTCCTACCTTGAGTTCATTGAGAAGACGCGCAAGAAAGTCAATATTCCTGTCATCGCGAGCATCAACTGCACGTCAGCCCGTTGGTGGGTGCCCTATGCCCGCAAGATCGAGTCAGCGGGCGCTGACGGGGTAGAGCTTAATATCTCGCACTTTCCGGGAGGCAGCAGGGAAGAATCTGAAGTCATTGAGAAACAGTATGCCGAGATAGTTCACGAGGTGAGCAGTGCCATATCCATCCCGGTATCCGCAAAAATCGGGTTTTACTTTACCTCTTTAGGCAATGTCATGGCGGATATGGCAGCGGCTGGCGCCAGGGCCCTGGTACTGTTCAACCGTTACCATGCCGTTGATGTGGACCTCGAAAGCAAGAGTCTCGTGCCAGCGATCAAGTACAGTTCGCCTGAGGAATTCACCTTGCCCTTGCGATGGATTGGGTTCGCTGCGCAGAATCTGAGTTGTGATGTCTCGGCTTCCACGGGAGTTCACGACGCGGAGACTATGCTCAAGATGCTGATGGTAGGGGCAACCACGGTGCAGGTTTGCTCGACTCTGTACCGCAATGGACCGGGTTACATCAAGGAACTCCTGACGGAGCTTTGCTCCTGGCTGGATGAAAACGGATATACCAGTGTTGATGAGATCAGGGGGTTGGCGCTGCGGAACAGCCAGGCTGAACAGGCACTTTTGACTCGAATGCAATATGTGAAGGCGCTGGAGCAGGCTTCAGAAATGTACAAGTTTTAGTTTGCACCCGGACTTGGGGGCCCGGAAGCAAGCTAACAGGGAGCCAGCAAAGGATTTCCTCCGCAAGTCATCGAAGGGGGCAGGGCGGGCGGCAGCGCGCAGCGCCCTGGTGAATTTTACGGCACCCTGGGGACTATTACATGTCCGCCAGACATTCGATAAGAAAGTCATAACAATCGTCCTTGATATCGTCGTTACTGCGCTGTTTCATGGCAGCGCGTGGATGCTGGTTCAAATAGCCGCTGATACCGTAAATATCGTTAAAGCCCCATTCAATCTCCTTGCGCAGCGGTACCATGTGCTCCTGGATTACCTTGTAAAGCGGCCGCACGTCGAACTTGGGGTTCCTGAGGAAGTTTAGCAGCAGTTCCAGGTTGCAGTTGCCCGCACCCCGGCCGATGCCATTTACCGTGGCATCCAGCAGGTTAACCCCCTCGATTATGCACTGCTGGGTATTGGAAAACGCCAGTTGTTGATTATTGTGGGCATGGAACCCCAACTGCTTGCTGGGGGCATTCTCGCGATAGAGCTTCAGATAGGAGGAAATCTGTTCTGAATAAAACGCGCCATAGCTGTCTACGAAGTAGAGGTAGTCTACCTCTGGCACTGCATCGATGTCCTGCAGGCCTTGGATAAGGTCGGTCTCAATCGCCGCTGAAGGCGCCATGATGTTGAGAGTGGTCTCATAGCCCTGGTCCTTGCAGCGCTTGACCAGGTCAAGCCCCGCATCTATCTGATGGACGTAGCAGGCTGTGCGAATCATCCCGACCACGCTCTGGTCAGCAGGCCTCAAGGTATCTGTATCTACCCGGCCAACATCGTACATCACAGCCAGCGTCGGGTGGTAATCGCCTGTATAGGATTCAACTACAGGCTTGATATCCTCCTCGTTACAGAAGTTCCACTTGCCGTATTTTTCCCGGGTAAACTCATCGCTCTCGCAGAGATTTTTGCCAATCTCCATATAGTCTACGCCAGCAGCGGCGGTGGCGGCATAAATAGCCTTGACAAATTCATCGGTGAATTTGTAATTGTTGATAAGGCCACCATCCCGTATGGTGCAGTCTAAAACCTTGAGCTCTTCACGGTACATGGTTGGTAACTCCCGTGACTATCAGTGTAGGCACGTATAGTTGATCAATAAAAGGGTGATTATAGATATCGCCAAAAAACCGGCCCCCACTCTACAACGATAGGGCAAGTTGAGCAAATCCAGCGATGAGCGGGTCTGTGTTTGGATAGAAATCCGTTCCGGGGGTGCAAACGAAAATATGGAATGCGCTGTTGATGGACCCCGGTGACCGGGTACAGCAGGTCAGCCTCTTGCTCAATGCGCCCAATCACAACGAACGGCGGGAGTTACGGTGGTTCTTGCTGGCCCTGGAGATCAGGTCTACCGCCTCTTCACCTAGTTTATGTTCCGTGATTTGAAAATGGAATTCGACACTGTGATCGAGAATCTGCTCCAGCTGTTGTATTTTAAGCAGAACTCTTTGCGCCGCTTTCTGAGCCTGGCTGGCATCTGTAGCAGGCAATGCCACCCAGAACATCTGTTCTTTCCAGCGTGATATAACGTCGACTTTGCGCAAAGTTGTACTGATGGCTTCTGCTGTTTTTCGTATTGTATTGGCCTTGTCTTGCCAGCTCAGTCCATCCACATCAGGGTCTTTATAGACAATTTCCAGGCTGATCAGGCTCAATGCCTCGTCGTACCGGTTGGAGTGGTCTGCTGCGAATTTCAGCAGATCTACAAAGTAGGTGGCATTATAAACGCCTGACAAGTCATCTCTGATAAGGGGACGTTCGGTTTCCATCTTTAGCGCAAGGGCAAGGTGAATTCCTCAGGCGAACTGTACTTGATCGCTGGATGAGACTCTCGGGTAGATTCTGGCTATCTGGTGAATATCCTGCCAATTCAGCGCCAGCGCGCGTGCCGGTCCAGTGACGATTACATCTGCTCTGTGTTTGCGGATTCGCATGAGGGCGCTGACACCGAATACATCGCCTGGCTGCAATGTATTTACTTGCCTGGCGGAGCCATCGCTATGGTGCCGCCAGATTACCGCATCGCCTTCCAGCAAAACTCTCACAAAGTTGGCTTCCTGTCCCTGCAAAAAGACAGCCTCATCAGCAGCAAAGCTCTGCAGCCGGCTGAGCGCAATAATCTTTTTTGCTTGCCAGCTTCGCATACCGATGAACAGTGGAGAACTTTCGATCACCTGCTGCCTGACCTTCACGGAAAGAACATCCCAAACACTCACCAGGCGACTTTGCCAGAGCAATAGCGGGGTAATGACAAAGGTACTGACTAACGCCAGCAGCATCACCATTGCGCTTAGCAGGCCAAAGCGGGCGACAGGAGGAAACTCTGACAGAGACAATGTGGCAAAACCCATCGCGAGGGCGATGGCCGTAGCGATAATAGGTGTCGCTTCGGTACCTACACTATCCACCAGTGGAGTGGCGGACACCCTTCCTGCGCGCTGATAGCGAACCATGAAGTGCATAGTGTGATCGACCGCTATGCCCATGGCGATGGCAGCCACCATGGCGGTTCCGGTATCCAGTGCCAGGTCCAGATAGCCCATAACACCAA
>NODE-677-length-11890-cov-8.18885_pt1 | contig 11890 bp, 10 predicted proteins | sample MGYA00139097_ERZ477577 | MGnify/ENA metagenome assembly ERZ477577 | reverse complement strand
CTTGCAAACGAGTTAGTCTCCTGCTGGCTTTGCTGCCCCTATCAATGAAGGGCGTAAATCATCCTCAATCGAGCGCAGATGCAAGTCGCGTTGCGGAAAGGGAATGGTGATGCCTTCCTCCCGGAAATAGTGGTCGATGGCCTGGCCCAGATCACTTTTAACTATGAGCCGTTGACTGATATCGGCAACCCACACCCGCAGTTCGAAGTCGAGCGAGCTTTCACCGAAACCGGTGAAGAGGGCTGAAGCCTGAGGATCTTTGAGGACATCGGGGTGCTCTTCAGAGACACGCATGAGAACCTTCAGGACCTTGTCGAGCGGGCTGCCATAGGCAACGCCGACGTTCAGAACGATGCGCGAAATGTCGTTGGTCAATGTCCAGTTGGTGACTTTCTGCGAAATCAGGTCGGCATTGGGAACGATGACTTCGGACCGGTCGAGGGTTTCAACGACAGTGGAGCGCAGGCCGATCTTGCTGATGGTTCCCCACTCGCCCTCGAGGCTGATGGTGTCGCCGATCTTGATCGGCCGCTCGAAGAGGAGGATCAGGCCGCTGATGAAATTGTTGACGATGTTCTGCAGGCCAAAGCCGATACCGACGCCCAAGGCACCGGCGATGATGGCGAATTTCTCCAGGCCGATACCGGCCATGCTGATGGCAATGAAAAAGCCGACGGTGAAGAGGGCATAATGGATCAAACGCTTGAAAGCGGCGCGCACACCAAAAGCCATGCCGCGCGGGGTTAAAATCTGTGCGTCCAGAAGCGCCTGCAGGACCCAGGAGGCCAGGTTGGTCAGGTAGAGCACAAGAGCTATAAGCACAACCATCCGCAAAGACAGGGTGAAGTCGCCGACAGTGTACTCCAGAGAGAGCAGTTGGGCCCAGGCTTCGCCGGGTGTTTCGAAGATATTCCAGGCCACGAACAGGTAAACAAAAGCGTTGCTGAGCAGGAAGATGTGCAGCAAGGTCTGCAAGCGCTCCGTTGTCTGGATGCCGAGGCGCTGGACAAAGCGCTGATCACGCACCCAATCCTTTTTCATGAATGCGTAGACGCTGCCGTCGGCGATTCGGATCAACATGATCGTGAAGAGCACAACCATGATTGTGCCTATAAAAGCCTCAACCAGATTTGCTGAGAAGGTGACAAAGCCGATCATGCCAGCAGCTATACCGGTCAAGCCGATGGCAACGCCCATGTAGAGGAGCATGGTCAGTCCACTGCGGGTGGCTTCCTCGTCGTGTCCCTCGCGCCGTGCCAGAGTCAGTGCTGTGATCAGGATCAGGGTGCAGAGACCGATCAAAAACACCTGTTGTAACGGTCGGGGCAGACCAATCAACTGCATGGTTTCGGACAAGACGAGGATTACGGTGATCAGCCGGATCAGTCGGCGGATAAGGGGTTTCTGATACATGGCTACGATAAGGACGGTCGCCGCCACGGTTGTCAGAACCAGTATTCCCCAGCGCCACAGGGCCGGTGGGGTGGCGTAGAACTTGGAAAAGAGAATGAGTGCTGCCAGCCCGGCTCCTGCCCAGGGATGGGCAAAGAGAAAGTGCAGTTCCCTGGTGATCGGCTTGGTTTTGCTGCGGCGATGCGTGAGAAGCAGGCCGATGATGAGGCAGACCATGCCCTGCAGGATGGTAACCCAGGCGTATCTCTTCAGGAAGTCTCCCGGGAGGCGCAAGGTTGCTTCGATGGTGTTTTTGAGTTCAGCGAGCAGGCCCTCGGAGAATTGACGATAGAATTCCGGGGCGAATACGGCGGGTGCACTGCGTCGGAAGGCTTCCTGGCGAAGCTGATGCATCGCCAAATCGATGCGTTTGACCCGGTCGGTAACCATCTCCTGTTGTGTGGAAAAGGACTGCTGTAACTGGAGCAGTTGGTTGGTCATCCTGGTGTTTTTGTCGATGATGTCCTGGATGGTGGCCAGAGTTCTTTCGAAAGACTCTTTTGGCGCCTTGATGCGAGCGCTTTTAATGGCCTGCTGCCAGGTTTCCCGTAGTGATTGTCCCCAACCGTTCCAGAAGTCCAGCTCCTTGGTCCAGGTTAGCTGGATCTCTTCAAGGGTTATTAATGGAGCAGAAAAGCTCTTCTGTAAATCCATCTGCTGCCTCTGCAGCTCGGAATATTGGGATCTTCCCTCCATAAGCAGGCTCAATGGCCAGTCGTTGAGTTGCTCCCAGTCGGTAAATTGATCTTCAAGCTGCTCAAGGTTTTCTTGCAGGTCTGTGATTTTCGGCTTGAGGGCCAAGACCTGCTCCGCATTGCTGATCTGCTGCTCGGCATCGATCGCGCGGCTCGCCACGTCGTTCACCCGAGGAGTAAACTCTTCGAGGCCCGGGTAGCTTGCTGCAGGGAGCGTAGGGCTGGTCGTTTCTTCGGCGGCGGACAGGGGCATTGCCAGGGCCAGAAGCAGGCCGATGGTGAGGATCAAGCTCCTGAAATGATTCAGAAAAAACCGGTTGCGGCGGACGAAAGAATCCCGTGTCATAACCATTTTTTCCTCTTGAAATAGATCAGCATGCCGATGATGCAGGAAATCATCACACCCCAGATTGCAAAATAACCCCAGCGCCACTTGAGCTCCGGGATGTACTCGAAGTTCATGCCGTAGATGCCGGCGATAAAGGTTAAGGGGATGAAGATCGAGGCCATGATGGTCAATACTTTCATGATCTCATTCATGCGATTGCCCACAGCCGACATGTAGAGGTCCTGCAAGCCGGAGACGGTGTCGCGAAAGATTTCTACCGTGTCGAGGACCTGGATTGTATGGTCATAAAGGTCGCGCAGAAAGACCCGGGTGCCTTCGGCGACCAGGGGGGAGTCCTCCTTGTAAAGCTCACTGATGACTTCACGCAGGGGCCATACCGATTTGCGCAGTAGCTGGAGCTGGCGTTTGTAGTGGTGAATCCTCGCCAGAGTGGACTGGTCGGGATTATTGAGCAGGTCTTCTTCAAGCTGCGCCAGGTGATCCCCCACTTTCTCCAGAATATGGAAGTAGCTGTCAACGACTGAATCGACCAGCGCGTAGGCCAGGTAGTCGGGCCCGCGTTGGCGGATTCTGCCGTGACTGCGTTGCAAGCGACCTCGCACCCCCTCGAAGACGTCACCCTCGCGTTCCTGGAAGGTGATTACGTAGTGTGGCCCGAGAATCAAGCTGACCTGTTCCGTATCGATTGACTGGGTTTTGTCATCGAAAAAAAGCATCTTCAGGATGATCAGGCTGTAGCCTTCCATCTCCTCAACTTTGGGCCGATGCTGGGTGTTGAGGATATCCTCAAGAGCGAGAGCGTGAAGTCCGAATTGCTCGCCGAACTGTTCGATGATCTTGATGTCATGGATGCCGCTCAGGTTAATCCAACTGACTGAGGACGTCTCTTTGAAGGTCGAAACGTCTGTGAGACTGATGTCCCTGCGTGTGTCGAGCTGTTGCTGGTCGTAGTCAACAAGATCGATGACCGGTTTTTCGATCTTCTGCTTGCCGACATGAATCAGGGTGCCCGGCGGCAGACCGACCTCTTTGGCCTTGATTTGAAAAAGCTCTGTGTTGAAAGGCAGCTTCAGAAAGTCGAGATTAAGTAATCGCTTTGGGTCCATTACTGATGTGCTCCTTACGAGATGGCTCAACTCGCAGGCAAAAGTTTTTATCTCTCCAGCCCATAATCTTCTTCAGTGAGGTTCGAGGTGTAATCGTCCAGGGTGCTCTCCGCTTCATCGGGGTCCTCGACTTTGGCAAGGTTGACCAAGGCGTCCCCTTCGTGAACCAGGGGTAAGGTCAACTGGCCGATGGCGACACCGGTGAAGGGTGCATAGACAGACTCGCTCTCGTTGCCTAATGGGTCGTTGATAACCCCAAGCAGATCACCTTTTTTGACCAGGCTGCCAAGTGATGCCTGTTTAAAGAAAACTCCGCTTCTGGGCGCACGAACCCAGCTGGTTTTGCTGGAGATAACCGGTTCCTGGGTGCGCGCCTTGTGGCTTTTTGGCAGCATGCCGATCGCCCGCATCACGTTGATTATCCCACGAATTCCGGAACGGATCGCATTCTCGTTGAAGTACAGGGCTTCGCCGGCCTCATAGAGCAGGACCGGTATGCCGTGTTCGGCAACGGCCTCACGCAGGGAGCCATCGCGAATCGCGGAATGGATGATCATCGGCGCACCGAAGGCTTGAGCCAGGCGCAAGTTTTCTTCATCGTCGGTCGAGGTGCGGATCTGCGGCAGGTTGCTGCGGTAATTCGATCCGGTGTGGATGTCGATGCCATGGGTGGAACGGCAGACGATCTCCTGCATGAACAGGTGGGCAATCCGGCCGGCCAGGGACCCTTTGGCTGAGCCCGGAAAAGAGCGGTTGAGATCACGCCGGTCCGGAAGATAACGTGAGTGCTGTATAAAGCCGAACGGGTTGACAACCGGCGCGGCGAGCAGTGTGCCTTTCAGGCGGTTCAAGGACTTGTTGCAAAGCAGTCGCCGGATGATCTCAACGCCGTTGATTTCGTCGCCGTGGATGGCTGCGCTTATGAAGAGCGTTGGCCCCGCCTGTTTACCGTGTACGACGTGAACCGGCAGAGCGACCTCTGAGTGGGTGTACAGCCTGGCCATCGGCAGATCGATCGTCACGCGATCTCCGGCGTTAATCTCCACACCCCCAAAAAGGAAAGGTTTTTGTCGTTTCATCCCTGACCCCGGGTTTTGGTCTTGCCTGGTTTCGCTGCTTTTTCGATGAAGTTGATAATCATGCCGGCGACATTTTTCTCTGTCGCCCTTTCTATTCCTTCCAGGCCTGGTGAGGAATTGACCTCCATGACCACAGGCCCGTGATTGGAACGGAGCAGGTCGACCCCTGCAACATTAAGCCCCATGATCCTGGCGGCCCGAACAGCGGTTAAGCGCTCTTCCGGGGTCAGTTTGGCAAGTGTAGCATTGCCGCCACGGTGCAGGTTGGAACGAAACTCTCCTTCCCCGCCCTGGCGCTTCATCGCAGCGACGACCTTATCGCCAATCACGAAGCAACGTAGATCGGCCCCCTTAGCCTCCTTGATAAACTCCTGAACCAGGATGTTTTCTTTCAAGCCACGGAAGGCTTCGATGACACTCTCTGCCGCCTTTCCCGTTTCCGCAAGCACCACGCCGATCCCCTGGGTTCCTTCCAGCAGCTTAATGACCAGCGGTGCACCACCGGCCAGCTTGATCAAGTCTTTTGTGTACTGGGTCGAATGGGCAAATCCGGTCACCGGCAGGCCAATGCCCTTACGGGCCAGGAGTTGCAGGCTGCGAAGCTTGTCACGCGAGCGACTGATCGCCACGGACTCATTGACGCTGTAGACATTCATCATTTCAAACTGGCGGACAACAGCCGTACCGAAGAAGGTGATCGAGGCGCCAATCCGGGGAATGATTGCATCGAACCCGGTCAGTTCTTCGCCTTTGTAATGGATCGTCGGGCGCTGACTGGCAATCGTCATGTAACAGCGAAGCGGGTCGATGACACGGACCTCATGGCCCTTCGCTTTAGCCTCCTCAACCATACGGTTGGTCGAGTAAAGCTTTGCATTCCTCGAGATAATAGCGATTTTCATACCGTTGGACTCCTTAAGTTAGTATTTGTGCCGTATACGACCCGTGAGGTAAGACTGCTCCGGGATGATCTGCAATCCCTCCATCGCTGTCCGTCCAAGCAGCATGCGGAACTTCATGTTGTCGCGATTGGTCAGCGTCATTTCGACTTGACGGGGCAGGTCTCCAATCAGGATGGTTGTTTCTATGACGTAGCGCATCTCACGGTGGCCGCCGGAGTCGCTGACTTCGCGAAAATCTTTGACCGGCGCTTCGCAGAAGATTTCAACGTCCAGCCTCTTCTGCAAGGGGTGCACGCCGAAGCGGACCATCTGCTGGCCATCTCTGAAGAAAGGTTCCACGAAAAAAGCATGCAATGCAGATGCGCGAGCGCCCGTATCGATTTTTGCCTTGATGGCTGGAACCTGGAGTTCTGGCAACGCCAGCCATTCGCGCCACCCGATTGTCGTCTGATCCATAGTTGTCTCGTTTATTGATTAACTCTTTAATTATAACCGATTGTGCTAATTATGCACGCCTGAACATCTTGTACTTTTAATAGGTTATGTTGTACAAGCAGAAAAATGCAGGGCCTGTTTTTTTGCAATAAATATCGGTCCGCTATGTGTTATGCACAAATGGGTTGTATTTGACATGGCCTTAGCACTGCAGTAGAAATGAAGGTCGGTTCAGCTTTTGGTTTGCCGGGTGTAACCTCCTCATGCCCCTTCACTGTGCGTAGCTCTTAAATTGGAAGGTTGGGATCAATATAATGAACGATTATCTGCCGAGTCGGTGGCAAGAGGTTTTGCGCCACAACGATCTTGATAGTTTCGAGAAGTTGTGGGCTTTGCAGCTCGAGTGGTTCGAAGAGCCCAATCAGAGACGTGGTGGCTGGAGCGGCGTGTCGCGCTGTGACCTGGACTTGCCTGATGGGGGCAAGGTCGGAGTTTTCATCAAGCGTCAGGAGAACCATATTACCCGAACCCTGTTGCACCCTTTCGGCATGTCGACGTTCATCCGGGAGATAGAAAATATTCTTCGTTTTAAACAGGCAGAGGTTCCTGCTCTTGAACCGGTTTATTTTGCCGTGCGCAAGGTCGATGGTGATCTGCGGGCCATTGTTTGTACGGAAGCCCTGGATGGATATGAACCGCTGGAAAATCTTACAGACTGTTGGTTAAAGGAAGGTTGGCCTGATAGGGAAACCCGGCGAAGGTTGATGAAGGCAATCGCTTCGGTTATGGCCAGAATGCATGACCACAAGATTCAGCATAACTGTTTTTACCCGAAACATATCTTTGTCCGTTTTGCCGGGGAGGAAATCAGCATCCGCATTATCGACCTGGAAAAAGCCAAGGTGAAAGTGTTCCGTCGTCACGCAAGTTTCCGGGATCTTTATGCCCTTAATCGACACGCTCAGGGTTGGAGCCGGACAGACCGTCTGCGCTTTTTACTCCTCTACCTTGGTCAAGATCGGTTGAATCCTGCGGCCAAGGAGCTTTGGCGCAGGATCGTGAAACGCACCATCATCAAGGCTAAAAACTAGGTCTTCGGGCCGTGGCTGTTTACTGCTTGATAATCAGCACAGACCCGCTTTTGTCCGGCATTGGAACGGGCAGTTCAACTTTGTCAGCGAAGAAAGCGTCCACGGCTTTTCGCGCTCCGATCCAGGCGTTGTAGTCGTGAACCAGGATGATGCCCCTGGTGCTCATGCGCGGATAAAAATAGTTGAGACCTTCCATGGTCGGTTCATAGAGATCGGCGTCGAGGTGGACAAAAGCGAATTTCTGCTCGGGAAAATCTTCGGGAAGGCTGTCAGGAAAGTAACCCTGGTGAAAAGTGACATTATCGTTCTGCGGAGAGATAAACTGCTTAACCTTCGGGATCGAAGTGTCAGAGAATTTACTGCCCTTGGTCTCGAAGTCCGTATGACCTTTCTCCGCGCTGACGCTTCTGTCGGTAAAACCTTCAAAGGTGTCGAACAGGTGCAGTTGTCGTTCCGGCACGTAGTGATGAATCAGTCGTGCCGTATTCCCCTTGTAGACTCCGAGTTCTGCAAAAGCCCCCTCAATATTCTTTTCGACTAAAGTCCTCAACATGAGCGTGATCATGTCACGTCGCGTATTGTCCCAGGGTTCCAGGTTCTTGACCTGCCGTTTATCTTCATCCCCTTTGGGATAGAAACCACCTGTTTCACTGCGGAGCGAAGCGTTGTTCCAGCGGGACTTGGGGTTGATGTCCATTTGCCCCTGCAAAAAGAACGAACTGTTTTGAAAAAATGGCGTAAACTTCTTTAAAATGGACTTGGCAAGTTTCATTGCTTGCGAGCCTCCCTCGATTTTGATTTGAATGATCTAGCAGCGTGTCGGACTTTCCATGGACCGGCTGCAAATCCAGTCGATTGGCCCATATTTCAACTCCTTTTTGCCCCATAGCTACGGCTATGAGCCTGCAAACGAGCTAAAATCTGATCTCAATCGTCCAAATTTTCGCTTCGGTCCGGCAAGTCCGACAAGCTGCTAGACGATAGCTTGAAGAGAAATGTGAATCAAGTTGAAAGGCGGCATTAATCTAAGACAAATGAAGGGTAAAGTAAAGGCTGACTCTCCAGTCAGAACCTCGCAATTATTCAGGATGATAGAAGAAATTAAGGTTTCCCTTCTGTAAAACCGTTTAGCAGGTTTGTCCTGACCCTAGTCTCGTGTACAATTAAGGCAGTTTTATGACGCTATGTCCATTCCTCGAGTTCAGGCTTCTGCCATGTCAAATGAAGATGATCGTTTCAGAAAGATGGTTGAGTCCTCCCCGGATTGGTTCTGGGAGTTTGACGAAAATGCCTGTTTTACCTATGTAAGTCCGCAAATCCGAACTTTGCTCGGTTATGACCCCAGTGATTTGATCGGCCTGAACGCCTTCGACCTGATGGATCCTGATGAGGCCGAGCGTGTTCATGAGCACTTTGACCCAGTCGCAAAAAAATACCTGCCCTTCAATAATCTAATTAATATAAACCGCCACAAAGATGGTCGTGAGATTGTGATTGAATCGAGTGGCACGCCTATCTTTGATGAGGAAGGTCAATTCCGGGGATACCGGGGCATCGATCGCGATATTACTGGGCGTAAGGAAGTGGCAGATGAGCTACGGGAAAGCAAAGAGAAGCTCCAAAACATCTTTGACACGTCTTCGGAGTGGATCTGGGAAATTGACCTCTCAGGGCGGCATACCTATTCAAATCAAAGCCTCTTTAATCTGTTGGGTTATGACCCCGATGAAATTTTAGGGAGGGATTACTATGCTTTTCTGCATGAAGACGATGCACAAGCGTTAAAAAAGCTTTTCCCCAAATTTGTTGCTGAGAAGCGGGGTTGGCATGGTTGGGTCTTGCGTTGGCGGCACAGGGACGGGAGTTATCGTTTTCTTGAGAGCAATGCGACGCCAATATTTAATTCAGCTGGCGAGGTTGTGGGCTTTAGAGGTGCTGATCGCGACATCACCGAGCGCAAGGAGGTGGAAGAGAGCTATCGCCGACTGGCCAGCCTCACCTCGGATTACGTTCATTACTGTACGCGGAAAGGAGATAGTTCGTTTCGGGTTCAATGGGTTGACGGCGCGATCAGTTCAATTTCTGGCTACCGCATCAAGGATGTGCTCACGATGGGTTGCTTCCTCCCTCTGGTCCACCCGGACGACCAACAAACCGTGTCCGACCATCTCCTCAGTCTGGTGCCGGGGGATCGCAAGTCTCTCGAGTTCCGGATTGTGACACAACAGAAGGAGATCCGCTGGGTCTCTGAGAAAAGCCGATGTGAGGCGGGACAGTTTGATGGAGAATTGATCTTGCTGGGTGCTGTCACCGACATCACCGAGCGGAAGCAGGCTGAAGAGGCCTTACGAAAAAACCAGGAAATGTTGATTCAAACTCAGCAACTTGCCCGGGTCGGTAGTTGGCAACTTGATGCTGCCAGCAATCAGTTGATCTGGTCTGAAGAGACTTTTCGCCTCTTCGGGGTTGATCCTCAAACCTTTGCTTTTAGCTATGACGCATTTCTGAAAGCTGTTCATCCCGAGGATCGTGCCGCAGTGGACGCTGCTTATTCAACGTCTCTGCGTGACGGCCGGAACACTTATGAGGTCGGGCACAGGATCGTCAGGCAAGATACTGGTGAAGTCCGCTATGTCTATGAAAAATGTCAGCATGAACGCGACGCCAACGGCGCGATCATCAGGTCCATTGGCATGGTTCAGGACGTTACCGAGCGCAAGACAAATGAAATCGCGCTGCTGGCAGCCACGCAGGCTGCCGAAGCCGCCAACCGGGCCAAGGGCCTGTTTCTGGCAAAAGTGAGCCACGAAATCCGCACCCCCATGACGTCCATCATCGGTTTTGGTGAGCTGTTGGAGGACACCGCGTTGGATCCTGAACAGCAGAAATACCTCGCAGCAATCAACTCTTCCGCTCACACCCTGTCCTCATTGATCGATGATGTGCTTGACCTGTCGAAGGTCGATTCTGGAGAGCTTACCATAAAGCTGGAAGACATAAGTCTGCATGCTTTCATCAGAAAGATGGGCTCTCTTCAGCAGCAACAAGCTGCTTTGAAGAATCTTTCCTTGAGTGTCAGTATCGATAAGGCGGTTCCGGAAATCCTGGTTGGTGACCCACTGCGAATTCAACAGATACTGCTCAATCTTCTCGGCAATGCGATCAAGTTCACAGAAGAGGGAGAGGTCGGCATTGAGGTCTCTCTGGTTGAAGAAACTGAAGTCAGGGTCCTTCTTGATGTCGCTGTAAAAGATACCGGCATCGGTATCCCGACAGGTCTGCTGGGAAAAATCTTTGAGCCCTTTGCACAGGCTCCCGAAGTCAATAGCCAGAACTACGGTGGCTCCGGGTTGGGCCTGCCCATCAGTCGAAGTCTTGCCTCCTTGATGGGGGGAAGTCTCCGCGTTGAGAGTCGGGTGGGGGTGGGCAGCACTTTTCACTTAATCCTCCCTTTAAAGAGAAAGACCGGCCATGTCGCAGAAAAATCTCTTGCCGGGAGTGATGTCCCGTTGTGGAAGGGTCCAACTTTAAATGTCCTGCTGGCGGAGGATAATCCTGTCAATACTCAATTTATAACGACGATCCTGGAAAATCTTGGTCATGGGGTTACGCTCGCCGGTAATGGCAAGGTCGCCATTGATCTCTTCAAGGCGAATGCTTTTGACCTTGTGCTCATGGATATTCAGATGCCGGTGATGGATGGTGTCGATGCCCTGAGCATACTGCGTGAACTCGAGCAGATTAGCAAAAGGCCCCTGATAGTGATCGCTCTAACCGCTTTTGCCCTCATAGGTGATCAGGAAAAATATCTGGAGATGGGTTTTAACGGTTACCTGAGCAAGCCGTTCACGACCAGGGCGCTGGTGGATGAGATGCTGCGCGTTCTGCCAAGTGAAGCTAATCTTGTCGTAGATATTTAAGAATGTATTCTTTGTTGTCAAAGAGCTTGAAATTTCATTTTCTGAAAATACTTATTGCGGAGATGACCGCTTTGTACAAACCTTTTATGTTGGCCTCTGCAGCTTTGTGAACCCTATGCTAACCCCACTTATACAAGGCTTCACCCTTGGCGCCAGCCTGATCATTGCGATTGGCAGTCAGAACGCATTTGTCCTGCGCCAGGGGTTGAGGAAGGAATACGTCTTCACCATCTGCAGTATCTGCTTTTTGTGTGATGCGTTGCTTATTCTCCTCGGGGTCGGTGGCTTTGGAACTTTGGTCGCATCATCAGAAGGTCTTATGTTGACCGCCCGTTGGGGAGGAGCCCTCTTTCTGTTCGTCTACGGAGTGAAGTCTTTCCGCTCAGCGCTTAAAGCGGAGGTCATGGAGGTTGATCCTTCTGATCAGCCGGCCTCTGGGTTAACCTGGGCTATTGCAACAACTCTCGCTCTGACCTTGCTAAACCCACACGTCTACCTCGATACGGTCATTCTTCTCGGCAGTATCGCGGGCCAGTTCCCTGAAAATCAAAGGACCTCTTTCGCCATCGGTGCTGTCTGTGCCTCAATGCTCTGGTTTTACGGCTTGGGTTACGGGTCCCGTATTCTGACGCCTCTTTTTCGCAAAAAGATTGCCTGGAAAGTCCTCGATATATTGATTGGCGGGATCATGTGGGCGATTGCGGGAAGTCTTCTTTGGCCGATTTTGGTTACGGTGTAATCCATCTGTCTACAGTAACCAAAGGTTCAAACGTTAGATCGTAATACAACAACATAAGAAGCGACACCAACAGATTGTTAATCTGTTGCGCTTTTTTGTCGAATGTTGGATCTCAAAAGGCA
>NODE-676-length-11893-cov-5.13009_pt1 | contig 11893 bp, 11 predicted proteins | sample MGYA00139097_ERZ477577 | MGnify/ENA metagenome assembly ERZ477577 | reverse complement strand
GGAGGAGGATTGGAGTTTCCCATTGAGCTGAAAAAGAATGAACGAAAGAGATTGACTTCTACTTTTCCCAGAGGGGCCTGACGGCTACCATTGGTGAGGGTATCAAAAATGAGAGCATGTTTTGAATAGCCAATCCCAAGGCCAAAGGCCACGGTAAAATCTAAAAAATACACAAGAGAAAAAGCAAGGGAAGGATTTTGATTGATATAATACTCTCCTCGCGTTCCTGTAAAAGAAGTAAAACCAACGCTTGTATTAAAAGAATAAAATCGGCCATAGCGATAAAAGCGCTCGTCATCAAGAACTTGAGAAGACTCTAAATCTTCATTAAAGTCAGAAAAAATATCTCCCTCAATGCTCAGCGAATCGTCATCTATTCCCTCTGAAAAAGTGGGCCCAAACTGGGCGCTGAGAGAAAAGTTAAACAAAAAGAGAAAAACAAAAAAAAAAGTCTTATTTCTTATTATCAATATCACGACCTTTGTTTTTTAAATGTGCAATTGTTGCGTTTAATTTTAGCGCAACATCTTGGAAATAGTCATTGGTTCGAAAAAAAAGGGGGGCCACTTCTTCTCTTTCTCTCAGCTCTTGAAGATAACTTCTTAAACGACAGACAGGGCCTACTATTCGATGAGAATAGACTAATCCAAAAATAAAAAAAACAACTATCATGAGAAGTGATCCTCCCAGATAGAGGGATGTGAGAAAGTTTTTTTGATCGCGGATAAATTGAAAGTAAAGATGATCTTCACTAAGGCCAAAACTAAGCCCTTCTTTTCTTAGTTGATAAAAAAAGTACATATTTACTGAGTGAAAGAGAGTCACTGTTAAAAAAGAAAGCAGCGAGGTTTTCAAAATAAAACTAATTTGGAATTTTTTATCAATAAGAAGTTTACTGCGCCTGGACTTAATCATTTCTTCTCTCTTTCTGTCTTCTTTATAGAAACAAAAATTATTGTTTTTTTTTATTTTTAAGCTATCCCTATTTTCACCGATAAACTTAATAATATGAAATGGTCAAAATTTTTCCTCTTTTTCTTTTTTTCTCTTTTTTGCTTACTCATCTTTTTTGCTTTTTTTAGCAATGAAAAAGATCAGGCAACAGAGGAAGTAATGATTCAAAAAAGAGAGCTGCCAAAAGAAACTCAGACGCAAGAAGTCTCTCATGAGCAAGAAAGTATTTTTTCTCCTGAGGTGGCCAGATCTCTTTCTCAAACTCAAAATAAAAAAAAACTAGCAAATGGCCTTCTGTTTGCTCCTTTTGAAAGAAAACAAGGCCTAAAAAAGAGAAAGCAGATTATCTCTCTCTTTGAAAAAGAAAAAGAACAAGCGCCTTATATTAAGGAAATTTTTTCGGGAAAATCTAAAAATCAAAAATACTCAATTATATCCCGAATCAAAATAGAAAAAAAGTCAGATAATAAGCAAATGCTTCCTGAAGAAAAGTTACATCAAATTGGTCAATTTTCTTTTATTGAAAACAAAGATAAAACAGATATTGATTTACAACTTAACGATCCATCCATTGAACGTCTTCCTCTATGGGATCCAAACTCTCAAAGTCTCTCTATTATGCACAAATCATTTTTTGTAGAAATTAAATCAGAGGAAGATCTTCATAATATTCTAGAAAAAAATCCTCAGCTACAATTAACTCATTATTCACCACATATTTCTATGGCCTACTTTACTGCCGATAGCTTCAATCAAATTCTCAACAAAGAATCTATGAGTGATGAATTGAAAAACAATGAAAACTTTAACTATTCCATCACAGATTATGACTTGGAGATAAATTAAGATGAGATCTACAATAATAACTTTTAAATTTTTTTCCTTAATTCTCTTTCTTTCTTCATGTCTTGGAGGAGGAGGTGGTGGCGGTGGGAACAAAGCAGCATCTGGACCTGAAAATGGAAGTGCTAATACCCAAATGGAAAGCTATAATAGTGATCCCAATTATCTTTTTCTTTCAACATATCAGTTTGGTAAAAAATATCAATTTTCACAAAATAGTTTTTCTCTTTCAGGAAGTTGCCGCAATATTAAAAGTGAAGATCTTTTCATTAAGGTAAGTGGTGTTAATATTCCTATTGATGATAATCAATGTTCCGTCAAAGGAACTTTTTCCACACTTATTACTTTAAAAAATAATCTCTCTTTAATTGAAGTTATCTGGATTCAAAACAATCAAAGAAGAGCAAATTCTTTTACGGCCCTCTTGCAAAATAGCGATGATTCAACTTTGCCAGGAGGCGGTACCACTAGTTTATTTTCCATTCCTTCTCTTAGTTCACCTCTTATTATTGATGAAAACTCAACCCTCAACTTATCAGGTATCTGTTCAACGGATATTCAATCCATCACGATTCAATCAACTCAAAGTTCTTTATTTTCCGTCACCAATTCATGTTCTTCCAATCAGCAATTTTTTCTCAGAAACAAAGAACCTCTTACACCTGGGAATTACACCATTACACTCGTCCCTAGCGTTACAAGAAATGCTCTTGCTAATATCACTTTTACAATTGCCGTTAGATCTCCCATTGAAGTTTTAACTTTTGATGATACTTTTCAAAATAACCAAATCATCACAGGAGAAGACCCCTACGTCAGTCTCTTTGGTAGCTGTCCAAAAAAAACGGCAAACCTAAAACTTTTTCATCAAAATGCTCCTCTCACTTTCAAAGAGTTTAATTGCCAGACAAGCAACTACTGGCTTAGCAATTCCATTAAACTCATCGCTGGAAACAATGATTTTATCCTCAATGCAAAATATGAAAATGGATCTTCTGAAAATATTTATCTCAGCTTAGAAAAAACACCTTACACAGATACAACTCCAGGAGGCGGTGGAAATCCCACAAACCCTGATCTTCAAGTTATTACTTTCAATAATTCTCCTACTTCCTCCCTTCAGGCCTTCTCTCTTTATGAATATACTCCTGCAATATCAAATCCTGCAGGAGATGCTGTTACTTTCTCTCTTTCTCCTATTCCTGAATGGATTACATTCAACTCCAACACAGGAAAAATATCAGGAATCCCTTTTTACTCTCAAATTACTCCACCTATGACACTGACGGCCACCTCTCCTAAAGCAAGAGGAACTTTGAGCAATATTCGCATCAGCGTCTCTGGAGATCCTCTGGCACAAAATGCATGGCATCTTATCAATACAGGTCAAAAAAATTATGCCACTAAAGGGGGAACTCCCGGAAAAGATATTAATATTAAAGATGTTTTTTCACGCAGTATTCAAGGGCAAGGTGTTCGCATCGCCGTCATAGATGAGGAAGTTGATACTACCCATGAAGACCTTATGGGAAACCTTTTAAACAATGAACATCGAAACTACCTTTATTTTTCTGATCAAAATAGTAGCGGATGGCGCAATCCCTATGATGCTATGGCCAGCTCTCACGGAACATCAGTGACGGGTCTTATTGCAGCAGAGGCCTTTAATGGTATTGGACTTACTGGCATTGCCCCCCTTAGCAAAGTGGCCGTTTTTAATTTTATGAATTCTAATGTCAATCGCACGACTGCTGTAATGCAAGATCATATTTCTGTGCCAGGATTTGATATTTTTAATCAAAGTTGGGGAATTAACTTCTCTACCGACAAAAGACCTTTTAATATCGACGCTACTTATAGAACTTTAATGCGCAATGCGGCCATTGATAATAATACTGTTATCGTTCGTTCTGCAGGAAATAATTTTGAAATAAATATTCCTTCCATTGCTGACCCTAATAACAACACTCCTTTTACTCTTAATACAGCGGCCCTCGATGCCTATGGCAAAGTTAGCTCTTACTCCTCCGCTGGATCAAACTTGTGGATCGCAACTCCAGGAGGAAGCAAAACAGAATCTGGCGAACCCACTATTATTTCAACAGATATCTCTTCTTGTGATTATGGAAAGGCCAAAAGCACAGCAACAAGTAGTTTTGACAAGGGGCTTACCTCCACTAATAGCAATTGTGACTATACTTCTAAATTCAATGGAACTTCTGCTGCTGCCCCTATCGCCTCAGGTGTTGTGGCCCTTATCAAAAGTGCTAACCCTAATTTAAACTGGCGAGAGATTAAGCACATTCTAGCAACAACGGCAAAACCACCTGTCTATGTAAAAAGGACTCCTAATGGTTACATCAATCCACCTGCTGGAATTGACGCCAATCCCTCTCCTGCAACAAATAAGGCCGGTTATACTTTTCACAATGATTTTGGTTTTGGTACCATTGATGCCAAGGCGGCCGTTGATATGGCGGAAAGCTGGAACAGCAATGAATTTGATAGTGCGATGGTTAATTTTTCCCTTAGCAGTCAGTCTGATTACCTTATTCCCAACAACTCTTCTCAGGGGGTAACTTATAACCTTTCTACCAGTCATGACATAACTATTGAATCTGTTCATCTACAACTTACGATCAATCATCCTTTTCATGGAGATCTTGGAATCAAAGTTATTTCACCTCAAGGAACATCTAGTTGGATACTTCCCATTAATAATGGTTTTACCAACAGCGGTGATCATAGATATGAATTAATTACCAATGCTTTTTACAAAGAGAAATCTGTTGGAGCATGGAAAATTATTGTTTATGATGGCGCTGGCGGAAACGATGGTGGGGTAACAACATATTGCAAATTAACAGTCTACGGTCATTAATCCTTTTTTATTCACTCTTCTCTTCTCTTCTTTGTTTTGGAAGTGAAAAACTCTTTCATTCACTTGAGTCCCTTCATAGTCTCGAATCTCTTAGCGAAACATCATCTTGCAAAGACAATGTTCCAAGAGAACTTCAAAATTATGTAACTGCAAAAGAATGGAGTGAAATTTTATCTTCATCTATCCCTTTTCCTTTCACCTCTCAAATACCTAGGGACAAACAATTTCCTGCCTATGAAGGAATGTTACTTGTGATTGCTAATCCTCGTGAGGCCTATATTATCGATAAACAAATAGGATCAGGGGGATATAAAAAGGTCTCGCGTGTTGTTTATGATATTTTCAATCCCAATAGTCGTATTGGGGCCATTGCTGAAATCGATCTTTTCCCTCCTAGAAAGCCCCCTGTTTCTCTTCAAAGCGTAGAAGAGGAATTCTCTTATCAAAGAAAGCAAGGCAAGGCCTATTCGCTTTTTTTTGGTGAAAATTCGAAAGGTACTAAAGATTATGCTTATATCACAATGCCTTTGTATGAGCTTGGAGCCTTAGATCAAAACTTAGATCTTCCTCCTCATGAAAAAAAATTTGTCACTGAATATCTTCTCCAGTGGAATGAGATTCTTCATAGACAAGGATATACTTACAATGATTATAAACTCAGCAATATTTTACTCCATCGCGACAAGGATGATGTACTGAGTGTTCATCTTAATGATTTTGGATTCATGAAAGATCAGCAAGCAAACCAAAGAACAACAGGAGGAACCCTTTTTTATCAATCTCCTGCAAAAAGAATGGCCGTCTTTCATAGAGACAGAGAAGCTTTTGATCCTATCAAAGATGATAATTATTCTCTGGCCTTAGCTTTATGGGAATTCAATTTTCGTCATCTCCCTCCTTGGTTTATCCCTTTTCCTTCAAAAAAAGATCAAACAGCTATCAGTATGGCCGAATGTTATAGTTTATACAAAGTAGATTGGTGGGATTTGCGCGTCAAAACGAATAAAAAAGACAAAGATAATCCTTTAAAACTCAAGCTTTGGAAAATGATGGAACCTTAAGACTTAGAACATTTTCTGCAAAAGAAGATGAATCTGATCTGAAAAAGCAAAGAAAAAATAAGAGAGAAAAATGCGCGGAATGCGCCACAAAGAAGCGAAGAAAACTGAACGAATAGGTAAATTAAGTGCTCCTGCCATCCAGCATGTCACAGAAAAAGGAATAGGAGTCAAAGCACCTAGCACAACACCGTAGAGACCATATTGGCGAATAGTTCCCCCATATTTTGCTTCAATTTTGGCAAGATAGCGTTTGGCCCAAGGAAAATTGCGCAAATAGCGCCCACACAGAGTTCCAAAAATGCCCGCCGCCGTTGAGGCCATTCCCATCATAAGCACCCAAAAAGGCCAGGCGTCTTTTAGGGGAGATTTCATAAAGAGCATCAAGAAGAGATCGGGTGAAATAGGTGAAATGATGGAATCTGTCACAAAAACGCCTAGTACCATTCCTGAGACGCCAAAACGATTGGCAAACCAAGCGGCCAGTTGATTAATTCCTTCAGCAAAGAAAAGAGTGAGGACAAAGTAAATAACAGCAAAGAGCAGGAGAAAAACTACTGTTTTAATGAGTCCTTTTTTAAGTTCTTGTTCCATTGATGCAACCAGTTTTGTAGTATTTATTTATTGATAAGTATACCTTCGAAGGGGATGATGCCATGGATGCCAGTGAAGAAAAAGAAGAAAAGATCAGAAAACCGCGTGTTTTTTCCATTGATGACGAGACATATCAAGCACTTTGTAAGGCCGATAAAGTTTCTTTGGATCCAACAAAGGGGCTAGAGAATATTGTTTCTATGTTTTTATCTTTAAATGGGCCTATTGATTTTGAGCAATTACAACGCGAAAGAGCGAGAAATAAAGCAAAAGATCTTTTTGATCTCAATTCTTAGTCTTTGAGCCATTCAAAAAGTTCGTAGTGCTCTTGAGACATACCTAGTTTTTCATAGACTCTTTGGGCCTTTGTATTTCTTTTATCTACATAGAGTCTCAGGCCTGCCAAATCTTTCCTTTCTTCAACTTGATGTTTTAAGTAGCTATAGATGGTGCTAAAGACGCCAAGGCGACGTGCCTCAGGAATAATATAGACAGAATGAATCCACCAGACGGTGGCATTGCGCCAATCGCTCCACTCGTCAAGGACAAGAGTGCAACCAATAATTTTTTCATCTTGCACGGCCAAGTAATAGCTTCCACTTTTTTCTCCTTCTAAAAGAGATTTAACACCTAAGAGCAACTTTTCTCTTTCAAGATGAAGATCTTCTGTTTCCTTGGCCATCTTCTGTTGAAAATCCACAATGGTCTCTAGATCACCTTCTGTTTTCATGGTGGCCTTTCTTACGATTATTAAACTCATTGTTTTTCTCCTAGTGCTGATCTGACAGATTTTGCAGAATCGCGAAAAATAAGGGCCCGATCAAAATCTTTACTTAGTTCATACAATTTTGTTAAGTGCAAAAATGTGTTTTCCAGGAGAACGGCATCTTTTGTTCTTCTCAAGGGATCAAGAACTTCTCGATAAAAAGCAATTAAATCAGAGCGGTTGCCTTCTTCTTCTTGAAGAGATTCTGTTAAAGGGTCTAAGAGGGAGGAGACAAAACGAAGAAGCGTCTTATCTTTTTGTAAGTTAGTTACTTTTGTTAGCTTTTTATACCAATCATAAAAAGGAGTAGCTTGTTGCCAATCTATTTTTGTGTTGTTCACTTTCAAAGAACCTCTCATCTTATAATAAGAACAACTCTTGAAGATCATCTCACTAATAAAATTTTGTGACGACGGGGTTTGGTAAACAAAAGCGTAATCTTTTAAACAAAGATGGGATTGCTCAAAGGCAAGGTTGTATTTTTTATTTTTAAAATTCCAAGCACTTTCAAGGAAGAGAAGAATTAACCTTTCCTCTGACTGAAAAGTAAATTGTTCTTTTAGTTCGCTGATTATTTTGTCATTGAGAGCACTGTTTTGCTGAATCTCTCTAACCCAAAGTGACCACAATTGTCCTTTACGAAAGAGTGCGAGAGGCATTCTTTGACCATCATAAAAAGGTTGATAATTGACGGCCTGAGCAAAGAGAGGAAGTGTCACACTCAACTGCCCTTTCTCTAAACGATTTCTCCCTTCAAGAAAATAAAGTTTCCAGTGATCAAAGGGAATAAAGTGCCCCGATTGGTCTCGATAGAGATCGCTACCACCCTGAAGCAGAATGAAGGGAAAAACCACCATCAGGGCCAAATTTATCATCTTTTTTTCTTTTGTCGCCATGACGCGAAAGAAAATTTTGAGAAGCAAAAATAGAGCAATTAGTGTCCCTAGAAAATAAAGAAAGCTCTCATCGCCCCCTGCATCCCAATAAGAGGATACCTCTGTATAATAATCAAAAAGGGGATACCCCATTAAAACCATCAAATAAAGAGAAGAGATTTTTTCTATCTGATTCAATTTTTTTTCCTACTTATCAAGATACCAACAGTTTGGTCTCTCTCCAGAAAAGAAAGAGTGCTTTTCTTGCAAGTTATCATCACTGAGATCAATTCGGCAATCAAGGACTGTATCGCCCCAATGGTCCCAAGGAGATTGACACAGGGCGATTCCTGCAAAAAGAGTCTCCAGTCGACACTGCCCGCTAGGGTAATCTAAAATGATTTTAGGCGATGCTGTGGCCTTATATTTAAAGAGAGAGATTTCTTCTCTCATAAGATATTTGCGCTGAAGGCGCTGATAAAAAAGGGCCATTTCTCTGGCAATGCTACCAACTTTTAAACATTGATGAAAATCTAAGAAAAAAGAATTTTTTATCTTTTCGCAAAAATGAAGAACTTCAGGATGGTGAACTGTCTTTTCATTAAAATCATCATTCTTTTTATCCCAAAAATAACGCCTCAAGCATTTTGCTGTAGAGAAAAAATCGGCCTGTCCCTCTGCTGAGGCCCAACTATCTCGGCCATCCTTTACTCTCTTCTTTTTAGGATTCCCTCCTAAATGATGACCTAGCTCATGACACAACAGCCCCAAAAGAAGGTCTTCACTCATTTCCGGGTACGAAAAAAGCCCAGATTTAATAACAATCATAGGCGATGAGTCTCGATGAAAAGTAGCATAAATATCGACTAAAGAGCTTTTAATTAAACGCAATTTCAGCTTGCGCCCATCAAGCTCTCTTTGAAAAAGATGAGAAATCTCATGAGTTAAATCTGTCGACACCTCTTCCATTGCTTCAATGAAATTCAATGAGCAAAATAAAAAAAAAGAAGTAAGAAAAAAGAATAAAGTCTTTCTTAACATAAATTAAATTTTTCCCTTTTTATTTTGAAAAAGACATGAGAAAAAATATCTATTTTCATGAGCTAAATCAATGCTAAAGCAGAAATAAGTTATTACAATAAAAAAATAAACCCAATTATGGGAAGGAGGAACACATGAAAAATAAATTAACTGTTTTATTAGGAGTCTTTTGCACTTCTCTTGCTCTTAGCGCCGCAGTTGCACCTGCTCCTATTAAACGAACCATTGCAGTGAGTCATGTTTACATCCCTTACGGTTTTGACTCAAATGACACCAGTACTCTTCTCCTCGAAGGAGCTTTTCCCAATTTATGCTATCAAAACCCAGAAGCAAAAGTCACCCACGAAGGTAACAAGATCAACATTGAAATGACGGCCACTTATCGCAAACCTGGCAATGCTCAGTGTGCACAATTAGTTCTACCTTTTGTTCAGCAAGTGAGCCTTGGAATTCTCGATCGTGGAAATTACGAAATTGTTGTTAATGAAGGATCAATGGAAGAAAAACGAGAAGGTCTTTATATTGAAGAAGCTGCTAGCCATGCGGTAGATTCTTATGTTTATGCCAATGTTGAATATATTGAAAAGAAAGAAGATTCAAGAACAGTCACACTAGTTGGATATAATCCAAGTGACTGCTTTCAGCTTAAAGAAGTGGGAGTATTTAACAATGACAAAGACACATACTCGATTACTCCTATTATGGAACAAGTCCGTGCCCACTGCCCTATGAAGATGACTCCTTTTCGCTATGAAGTGGAAATTCCTAAGAGCCTAAAAGTTCGCCAGGCCCTTCTTCATGTAAGAAGTATGAATGGGAACTCTGTTAACACGCTTTTTAATAACCACTAAAAAGTAAGTTTTAGGTCATAGCATGGAGTTTTTTCGATTTCATGCTATGGTCTTCGTTATGAAAAAATCAATTATCCTCCTTACTTTCACCTTCATAACGACATTTTCCTCTCTTCAAAGCACTGTTCTCAATAATGACTACCATAAGCAGATTTCTTTATTTCGCCAGGCCATTCTTCTCGAAAAAGAAGATAATTTTTCTAAAGCAAATCATCTCTATGCCCAAATTGAACAACCTCTTTTTAATAACCTCGATTACTTTTATTTCTCAAAAGCGAGAAGCTTTATTAAGGAAGAAGGACAAAAGACTACAGAACTTCTTCTTCATTACGAACAACTAAATCGTTTTAGCGAAATAAAAAATATTCCTTCTTCTCAAGAGGATTTTAAAAAGCTAAGAGAGACCTACGAAAAAAAGCTTATTGAGCAGTTCATTAAAGAAGAGCAATATTTTTGGGCCCTTAAGATCATCGAAAATAGCACTAATCCCTCTAATTATCTTTCAAGTTATTTTTCTGCCTTAGAAAAAACAGGTCAGCAGAGCAAGGTTAATATTCTCAACATGGTTGCTCCTCTCAAAAAAGAAAACTCTCTTTCTGATGAAAAAGACTCTCCAGATAAAAAAAATCTCAAAAATCTTTTTAAAAAAGTTGCTCAAAATGAAAAGGCCCCCTCTTTTACTTCTTTTGAAAAAGAAGTAGAAAAAATTTATCAGGCCAATCATCTACGCAAAGAATTTATAAAAAACAGAGATCTTCTACCCACTTCTACTCTCTATAAACTTTTTCACCTCGCTTGGAATCTCTTTGAATATCAAGACGCAGAGAAATTTGGCGAAGAAATACTTAAGCAGCGAAAGGGTTTTGAAAAACTCGATTCTCTTTATTATTTTATGGGACGCCTCTATCTCGATAAAAAAGAATATAAAAAGGCAGCTTCTTTTTTTCAAAAGAAATTAGATTTATTTGAATTAGACCCTCTTCATGAACATACTCTTTTTTATCTGGGTATGACTTTTCATCTTATGAAAGAAGAGAAGAAGGCCTCTCACCAATTGAAAGATTATTTAGCGCAATATCCTGATGGCCAACATGTTAGTGCCGCTTATTATTTTTCAGACCAAGAAGAAAAGCTTATCTCTCTAAAAACTTATAGCTATTATCACTTTCTCAAGAGCAAGGGAGAAATCTCACTACCAACTGAAGTGAAAAATAAAAAAGAAGAAAAGATCGCCTACTCTTTTTCTATTGAAGAGATGATTAAGATTAAGCAGGCCGAGGAGTTTCTTCTTCTTGGTGATTTTTCGAGCATGTTAAAAATACTAAATAGCTTCTCTCTTAATGAAAAAAATATTTCTTTTTTCCTTAACTACAAAGAAAAAGTCCCCTCTCCTCTTCCTCTTGATGCAATGGAGGAATATCTCAAGTTTATCATTAAGATTAACCCCTTTTATAATATAAATTTTTTTGAACTCTATCCTCGACCAGAGAAATACAAAGTGGCCATTGAAAAGGCCATGAAGGAACTCAATATTAAAGAAGAAGAACTCGACCCTCTGCTTATTTTTTCTCTAATTCGCCAAGAGAGTCTCTTTGGAATCACGGCAACTTCTTCTGTTGGAGCTTTTGGACCAATGCAACTTATGTCTTATACGGCAGATAAAACAAAAAAAAAGCTCAAGAAAGAAACACTTGATTATCAAAATTTTGAAGACAATATTCTGATGGGAGTGGCCCATTTTTATGAACTCTACCAAAAATATAACAAAAACCTCATTTACACTCTTTGCGCTTACAATGCAGGATCTCACCATCTCAAACGATGGATTAAAGCACGAGGGGATCTTCCTAAAGAGATTTTCATTGAACTCATCTCTTTTCAAGAAACACGACTTTATGTGAAAAATATTTTCCGCAATTATTTTATCTATCAACTTCTCTACAGAGAAAAAGAAAAAAATCTTAAATTAACTTGGCAAGGTCTTTTCAATTAGTTCATAATTTAAAAATGAAAAAAAATATTCTTTTTTA
>NODE-675-length-11895-cov-6.44679_pt1 | contig 11895 bp, 11 predicted proteins | sample MGYA00139097_ERZ477577 | MGnify/ENA metagenome assembly ERZ477577 | reverse complement strand
ACCGTCGGCTCCTTCAGCTTCTTGCTGGCCCGCGCTGACCTGCCCGAAGCGTTGGCCTATCGCCTGACCAAAGCGATCCACAAAGGTCAACCAAAATTGGCCGAGCGTCTGATTCAGGGGCGGGACACTTTGCCCGGGAACACCTGGAAAGCGGCCGGTAATCCGGACAGCATCCACCCGGGTGCACGGCGCTACCTGGCGGAATTGGGGTTTAATTAGCTTATTAATAAGATACGCTCTATTTAACTTATTTTCGCTGATATTTGGACTCGATTCGTAAATCTCATCCACTATCATATCTTATGATCTGCTTCCAGAACTTGCTACAGGTAAGGAGCTACTAAAGCTCCATTTGATAACTATTCAGGTTTCGCTACAACTATTCGTCATTGATGATTTTATTGATTTTCTCGCTAGTCTCTGGAGATACGACACTTAATGGAACAAATTCCTGCGATGTGACCTCAATCTCCATCTTTGTGATATCATCTGAAAAATCCACAGATCTAATCATACACTCACATGACACATTCTTTTTAAGTTGACTAAGCGCTTTGGTGAGTTTATTTTCTATTCGGTCAACGCTAACATCTTTCAAAATATTAACCATTGTCACCTCCATCCTTTAAACACTGCTCTTATCGATTCTCAATGCAACGATCGATCGATTGGCCAGATGTGTGAGCGGATCGTCGCATCATGCTTTTTGTCAATCCACCCCCGTTGATCCACGATGTGTCGGTTTCTGGTCCGACTCAACTACGTTCTTCGACCTAAGCGGCATCAATACGATACCGTTCTTTGGCGAGTTCTGCGATTGCTTTCAGGTCGAGGCACAGATCCTTTTCAGGCGAGAGCAGGTCCAATCGATATCTTAATGAGCGTCTACCCGGATTGGTCTGGCCATATGTTCTCAGCACACCCAATACTTGAATTTTACCGTACTCAGCAAAAATATGCTCATTCGTAAATTCGAGTTTTTTCCTCTTCAGCTCACCGATGAGCTGTTTATTGATGCTTTCAAAAGTGAATGTGCTAAATTCTCCAAATCTACCAATGCCCAATATTCTTATTATTCCGGTCAAACTATTTTCCTTGTAGCGTGTATCATGGCAGACGATTACATAAGGCGGATACAACATCTTTCCATCCGGTAGCCACGCACCCTCCTGGGCCGTATCAAGCCGGTTGGCATAGTCGGTCAATTGTGTCCGGGACTGACAGAAATCTGTCTTGCAATACGCGAAATACATGTGCGGATCGGTGAGACCGATGGAAGCACAGGTGCTGATCCGTGTTCTGGATCCGTATGGAGGGTCCATGTATGTGGGGCAGTGGCTGCGAACGATATCGTTGGAATCAATATCTATTGGGAGTTTGTGACCGATTTTGCGTTTGCGTTTGAAAGCGGCGGTCTTGAAAGTGTAGATGCGCCGGGCTGCTCTTGAGAAGAAGCCGCTGTCCAAATTAACACTGTTGGCTACACCGTTTGGAAATAGCAGTGTGGCGTTGTCAAACCGCATACTTTCACGAATCATTTTCCGAAATACGATTTCATCAAAGGAGTCGATAGCTTCATAGGTGATTTGCCTGTCATCAACATCCTGGTAAATCAACCCACCCGGAATGAAAATGGCACCCTTATTATCAAGCTGGCCTGTGGCACCCTCCTCATTAATGCCAGGCAGATTCCCTCGATTAAGTAATGAAAGCATTCGCCATAATGTATCTGTTCTGATGGCGATGAGTTCTTTCATCAGAATATTGTCAATTATTTCTTTTTTAAGTGACATTGACTATGTGTATCCTATTCATTTCTTATGCATCTACAGTAGAATTACATACGAGGGATAAAAACGGCCAGAACATCATAATGAACACCGAACCCATCACAAGAACCAGTACATTTAAAGGCTTATGTATAATAAAACTAAGAAATAAATCATTTTTGTCAAAGTCCCTGCGATTCATCGAAAATGTTGATTCTGGCCACAAAGTATCTATACAGAATCCGGCATTTTGCTTGTTGACAGGCCTATGTTACAATTCATACACGTCCGTTTTACATGGATAAAAAATTGTCAAAGAGCATTGTTCTGGGGTGTTGAATGTAGGATACGAGCAGCTTTCCCGTGCCATTCAGAACGATCCATGTAACCTCCTTTTTCAAATCGGACGGAGATGATTGATCTCTGAATTCTATTTCGTCAACCAAGAGGATGAGTTGACGGATTTGGTCGTTATAGGGCTTTAAATAGGGGGGGGTGTGGGCTGCTCAATGATTTTATCGGTGTTAAGCATTGGTATTGAACTACTCATAATTCCACACTGAATGATGGACTTTATTGTTGTTTGAGACAATGGTAGAAAATAATTAATCCTTGTTTACCCAATATTTTAACGGTTATCATAAGGTGTGGCAATTGGTTTGAAGCTTTATTTATCGGATGTGAGAAATACTATTGATATCCTTCAGTTCAGAATAGATCTAAAGAACTGAATCTTTTTGCTCTTACTAAAATGACATGTATCTTGCCACCCCCCGTAACTATCTAAGAAGACATTTAGTTTGCATTTAGCATTTGGATATCATGCGCTCAATCATATAGATTTCAAACTCTGATAGACTTAACCGAAATATATGGCACCTACCAGCAAAGCTGATGAGAGATTCCTATTTCATTTTTCAGCAGGTCTTTGCCATCCTGCTGTATTTAAATGATCAGAAATATACGAACCTGGTGAAATAAGGGCGTCAAACCAATCCAAATCATCTCTCGATAGCGAAATGTCCAAAGATGAGATCAGATCGTCCAGATGTCCAGAGGTGCGGGGTCCAATAATGACCGAAGAAATGGCCGGTTGGTGTAAGATCCAAGCTACAGCCAGCGCTGTCGGTGAGAAGCTTCTCTTTTTGGCTCGGTCGATGATAGTTGAAGTGGCTTTTATGCCAGCATCCGTGATCCGTTCTGCATAAATGTCTTTTTGTGTAGCGCGGCTATTTTCAGGCAATACATCTACTTGCTCGTACCTGCCAGCCAACAAACCCTGTGCCAGAGGCGACCATGTAATGATTCCTAAATCATAATCCAGACACATGGGTATGATTTCATTTTCGATTCGCCGATCGAGTAGATTGTAGGGTGGTTGCTCACATACAAACTTGGGAAAGCCTTTTTGGTCAGCTATATTTAGTGCTTCAACTGTGCGCCAGGCTGGATGCGTAGAACAAGCAACGTACCGGACATAACCCGCATTCACCAGGTAATCCAGTGCACTGAGCGTCTCCTCCTGTGGTACATTCCAATCCGTTCTATGAAGAAAAAAAATATCGATATAATCGGTTTGCAACTGTTTGAGGCTATTCAAGCAACTGTTTATCAAGTTGTGGCGACTGTTACCGCTGGTGTTGGGTCGATCAGAGGTGGGCAGGTAAGCTTTCGATGTAACCAGCACATCATGCCGTTTTCCATCACGTTTCAACGCTTTGCCAATCACCTGCTCACTTCTCCCCTCTGAATAGACATTGGCGCAGTCCAGCAAATTGATTCCGCAGTCTAAGGCCCTGTCGATCATTTGAAAAGAGGTAGCTTCATCCGTAGGACCGCCAAAGTTCATCGTTCCCAATGTCAATTCAGATACCATTAGACCAGAGCGTCCCAAGCGTCGGTATTGCATATCAGCTCTTTCCTTGTGTTCGTGGTGATTATGTACCTCTTTTTCTAACATATCATCATTAAATAAACCAACTAATCAGCCTGTTTGTCGTGAGTTGGGATAAATTGAGAGTAGCTGCCGAATCGTATCCTTGTCAAATGTTGGGATAGATGCCCCTCGGATCAGCGGAGAAAATTTTCATGGCTAAGCAAGTACGCTATGGCTATTCCACAAAAACGGATCTTACCAGAACTTGGAGTACCTTGCCAGGGGATTTATCTATCAGGGAGTGCATAGAATTTCCATTTTACAACTGGATATCATAGGCGTGTCATAAGGTCTGCTCCAGGGACGTAGGTGCGGTTCAGTGGATAAGGAAGAGGTGAGGCCAATTACCTATTATTTCACGCCATCCAGATTCAACGGTATCTTTCCATCCATATACGCGAATGTAAGCGCTGTTTTTTGAGGGAAACGGTGGCCACAAGATGTTGTATCATTCAGCCTATTATCCTGAAATCATATATGTAAATATCAATAGCAGTAATATGCATACAGGCTATTTTGCAGGGACGGTATTATAACTTGTATCAAGGGTTGAAAGATTTCGGACCAACAAAAATGTGGATATCTGTAATCAGGCCTGACTTGAACTTTGTTGGAGGCATGGCAGATTGGCTAACCACGGAGTGGGCCGGAAACCGGGCACCCGGCAGTTGATATGGCAGGGCGTTGCGGAAGCGTGATCAGTGTTTTGAATCACCCGCAACGGTTGGCCGCAGAGCGAAGCGGCTAATACTTGTCGAGTAAATTCATTTTTTCGATGATCGCGTCTGCATCTTCTGGGTACAGTTCTCTGATGCAGTCGGGACAAAGACCGTGAGTGAAATGAGTGCCCGTATGGTCCAACACATAAGCTTCGAGTCGTGACCATATTCCTTCGTCGTCTCGCACTTTTCTGCAATGGGAACACATGGGCAAGATGGAACGTAAGGTCTTGATTTCGGACAGCGCACGCTCCAAAGCGAGGTTCTTCTCGTTGAGATGGTCCAAATATCGGCTGTTGGCCAGTGCGGTGTTGAACAGGTCGCAGAGATCGAACAAGCCATCACTTTGGCGACGACAAGCAGTTCAGCCTCGCGCTCGGTAAATGCGTCATTTTCGGTGGAACTCGGTGGCGATGGATGAGGGACGTGTATTCGAGACGGGTGTTTCGATGGGAGCTGAACCAATGCATGCTGGATGGCACATCCGGCTATACGAGGCATTTGATCTGGCTCTCCAAAACAGGAAGCTGGGAATACACATGCATCCCGTAGAGACCATCAAGCGGACCATTTATTTTCTTTTGGCTTTTTTTTCAAATGATCCATTGATGGAAATACCAATGATTTTCCAGCCTGCCTTGGGTGAAAAATCAGAGTCAACAGTTAGCGGGTGAATTTGGTCATCAGGGTCAATTGTAAACAGCGGAATACGTTTCTCTTCCCGCTGGTTAAGATAATCAGTATAGGAAAATTGGTCTGTTAATCCTGTGGTTTTAATCTCGTTGCCATCCTGCAAAATTTTATATAAATCCTTGTGGATAAGTCTTTCCTGGAAAAGACGTCGCCCACCATGTTTAACAATAACTTTTGACTCAGCCGTTTGATTTTCTGGCTGGAGAGTCCTTATCGCATAGATATTTTTGGCTCCGAAATCCGCCCGATAATGTTTGGCCGCCAATGCGTTAATCTCCCTATTGGATGTCAGAGCCAAAAGTCGCCCGATGCCGATCATACTTAAATGTCGCTCGGCATGCTCTGAAACGGGATTGCCCCAATAGGTAGGTAGCCCCTCCATTTTTGCCGTTTTAACGTGTTCCCAGTCCTGATCGCTAAGCATCACCCTGAAACCGTTTTCTTGCAGCGCCCTTGCGATGGCCCGAGATACGATGTCTGCTCCGATGATTAGAAATCCTTTAGGTTCAGGTTCAGCAACTTTCAGCCATTTTGCAATTGGTCTTGCCGTGGCACTTTGGAGCAAAACCGTTCCGATAATTACCATGAATGTCATGGGAACCATTTGGGCCGCCTGCGCATAACCGATTGATTCGAGCTTGATAGCAAACAGGGCGGATATTGCGGCGGCGACAATGCCTCGCGGGGCGATCCAGGCCAGAAGATGGCGCTCAGCCATGGTCAACTTCGAGCCGATGGTCGAAACCTGAGCACTCAGGGGACGTGACAAAAATTGAATGATCCCAAAGACAGCCAGGGCAGGCCAGCCGAGTTGAAAGAATTTGCTGAGGTCCATTCGAGCTGCAAGGATGATGAAAAGCATCGAAATGAGCAGAACACTTAGGCTTTCCTTGAAATTTAAAATATCGTCCAGGTCGAGCCCCTTCATGTTGGCCAACCAAACTCCCATTGCTGTTACGGAAAGAAGCCCAGATTCCGCCTCTAAGATGTCGGACACAGCGAATACGCTGCACACCATTGCCAGAGCAAAGAAATTGTGCAGGTATTGAGGAACCCAGTGACGACGAAGGATAATCCCGAACACATATCCCCCGGCTAATCCCAAAAAACAGCCAATGAAAAGTATTTTACCGAAAACGATGATGCTGGCGGAAAGTCCGCCATGTGTGCCGCCCGAAATAATAAACTCGTACACCAGAACTGCCAAAGTAGCGCCGATTGGGTCGATTAGAATACCTTCCCACTTTAGAATATGAGCCACACTTTCTTTTGGCCGGACGGTGCGCAGCATAGGAACGATGACTGTGGGGCCTGTGACCACCATGAGCGCACCGAAGAGCAAGGAAATCTCCCAAGAAAAATTGAGCAACCAACGTGTGGCAGTTGTAGTGATCACCCAGGTGATCACCACCCCGAAAGTGATCATATTGCGGATCACTTTTTCGAGGCCTCTAATATCCTCAAATTTTAGGGTCAGACCCCCTTCAAAGAGGATGACGGCGACGGATAGTGAAATAAAAGGGAAAAGAAGGTCGCCGAACAATTGGTCAGGATTCAGCCAATTCAAAACTGGACCGGCCAGAATGCCGCAAAGCAACAGAAAAAGTATAGCTGGCAGTTTCATACGCCAGGCGATCCATTGGCACCCCATACCTACCAGCAAGATGGCCGACACTGCGATTAATGACACCTTATGCATTACGCATCACCAAAATAATAATTTATTTTATTGCAAGAAAACTGAAGTTCGTTACCCATATGATAAACTGAAGAATTTTAGTGGTTATTGGCTTTGAAGATGGAAATGGTGACGGTATTTTTTTGATTATTTATGGCTGCGTTTTTGAAAGATGCATAATATTTCAGTTGTCAATTATCGTGACGCAGTTCGAGCGTTCTATTTCTATTTACCCCATTATTAAAAATTGCAGGCAAAATGTAAAATGAAACCTTTTTGATCCTTGAGAAAAGTTTGAGCTGCACATTTAGGGCCAGCTGTGGTTTTATATGAACATCTATATGAGGATAGGGAATTTCAATGCCATGTTCCTTAAATACATCCCAAATTGCAACACGCACGGCACTGCCACATTGGAAATTCCGTTCTCAGAATCGCTGACGGCAACCACAAGCAAGGTGATTCTCAAGGCTTTGGACAACAGGACCTGAACCGACGGCGTGAGTTCCTCAAAGCACAATATCCGCTTTTCCAGAAAACTTGAACCGCTCGATGCTAAATTAAAAGTACGGCAAAAACGATTTCGCCTTTGATCAGCAGCAACATTGAAATGCGTATGCCACCAAGATCGATGGCCAATCGGTCGAGCAAGTTAACGACCGGAATGAGCAGATTCAGAATGTGCAGGGCAGCGATGAGCTGCGCAGCGACGGATAAAAGATGCGCCCAGTTCGAGTCTTTCAACATCATTGTTGTGAGCCTGATAATGAGCCAGGCCGTCAGAAGTCTGGCCGCAGTGTATATCAGTCCAGTGGGTAGTTCGTATTCAACAAAGATCTCAGCGCCAATCCGAAGCAAAAGAATCGCGAAAAGGAACAATAGTAGAGGTAAAAATACCCTGACCAAACGTCCTGTCATATGGTCACGCCACTTTTGTGTGTCCACTAACCGTTGCAATCGTTTTTTAATGGGCGCGCAATCAGGTACGCCATCAACGGTGCCACAATAATTACCGCCACTTCAAGCAGGGTTTTGGGATTAGTTACAAACTCGACAAAATGGTGCCAAAATGCTGATATCCATTAATAGAGGAATTGGGGATCGATATATTTTTCCATAAGACCTTAGGATCAAACTAAAAATCAGACGGATAAAAAAGACTTTTTTCAATCGTTATATTCAAATGAGTGTGATGGCATGAACAACCGAAACAGACGCAAATATCACAAGATGGTTGGATGGGGAAAAGCGATCAAGGTGATCATCGATATTGGAATCTACATATGTTGGGCAAAGAAACGCAATAATTAAGCAAGGACAACTATGCTATCGCTATTCCATCAAAAAGGCCCCGCACCTACTTTATCGTTGCTTGCCAGTCTTCAGTATCAGAAAAGACGTCAAATTTGCATTTAGCATCTGGATACCTTAGCCTTATTTTGGGTACCATACGTATCGTTAACCCTTTAACCCAAGTTGGCAAGCCATGAAACTATCGAGAGCAGCCAAAATGAGGATTCGAATCGAGGTCCGCACAGGATCCCGACAAAACGTGTGACACGCCACAATCGTTAGGAATCTGAAAGGAGATGTGATGACAACTTTTGTCAACCGCATGGTGCTATCGGCAAAATTGAATGCCGCTATTTACGAGGAAGTAGAAGCGGACCGCACGGCCCTTCCACAGGCTATGGGTGTGGTCATCCTGTCCAGCGTTGCTGCCGGTATCGGCAGCCTTCAGCTTCAGCCCGGAGGGTTCGGGGGGCTATTCATTGGAACGGTATCCGCCCTACTGGGATGGGTAGTGTGGGCGGGGTTGACCTATTTCATCGGTACCCGGATCATGCCGGAGCCCCAAACCCGGTCCGATTATGGGGAATTGTTGCGGACCATTGGTTTTGCCAGTTCCCCCGGTATCTTGAGAATTCTGGGAATCGTTCCCGGATTCATGGGCATTGTATTCATTGCATCGGGGATCTGGATGCTGGCCGCCATGGTGATCGCTGTCCGGCAGGCTCTGGACTACCACAGCACATGGCGGGCGGTGGGAGTCTGTTTGATCGGTTGGTTCGTACAAGCGATCATCTTTTCGCTGATATTCGCCATCACCGGTGCATCGGTGCCGGAAACCGCCACTGGATGAAGTACTGGAAGCCAAGCGAATATCGAATCAATCTTCCATCAAAGCACTTTCCTGCAGCGGTTCGCCCGTATGTGGATCGTACCGGTAATCAGGCGGATAAAGGGTGCCGGTGGACGAATTGATTTTGAGGCGGGTTGTCCCCAGTACCACTTTTTTAATGAGTGCAATCGGTATCTTTCTGTCGACCCATTGATCGGCTATTCGATTGTACTCGCTGAAATGAATTCCGTCCAAAAGCTGGCCGCCATTATGGTGGTAAAGAGAACCGAACTTGATCACCGACTGCGAGTCGTCTTGCCTGGTCAGCAATAACTTTACCTTCGAATGGGACATACGCTTTGAATTGACCAGATCGATAGAATAAATCGTTCTGGTGATCTCTGGCCATTCTAATCGGTCCACTTGCCGAAACGAGTCGCCTTTTTGAATGTAAGAAACGACGCTGAAAGCACTTCTTTGAATGTTGAGCGTTCTCGATTTGCTGTCCAGACGAACCACCGTATCGTTTCTAAGAATCAGAGTAAAATCAACAATCATGCCACCCTCGACGGCCAAAGTGTGCCCGGACGACAAAAGGCAGGCGAACACAAATAGCACAAGATATTTTGTCATGTCGTTGCCTTTCCGAAAAGTTGGCAGAATTCTGGTCAACGGCATATTTTTGGCACGCCGAACCCAAAATCCACCATGGTTCGCAGCATTACTTTTATTTCGATTCACATCAGCGGTAGATAATCCCGCCATCTATAATTGGAGCCTGTCCGGTCATGTAGTTTGAGTCTGGCCCTGCCAGATACGAAACAAAAGCGGCCACATCTTCTGGTGTCTCAGCCCGACCCAATGCGATCCCTTCCACAAACTTGTCATAGGTCGCGCCTTTCTTTGCCCCGGTCAGTTTTGCAAAACGCTCGTCGATTTCAGTCCACATATCGGTGCCTACAATGCCCGGACAGTACGCGTTGACGGTAATGCCGTCGCTGGCATATTCAAGTGCGGCAGCCTGGGTCAAACCGCGGACAGCGAATTTGGTTGCTGAATACACCCCGAGCATAGCGAAACCTTTGTGTCCGGCAATCGACGACGCATTGATAATCTTTCCCTTGTGCCCACGAGTTTTGAACTTCTTGGCTGCTGCCTGGATTCCCCAGAGCACACCTTTGATATTCACTTCGAAAATAGTTTCCACTTCTTTGGGTGTGACTTCAGCCAACGGCTGGACTTGAGCTATCCCGGCATTGTTGACCATGATATCGAAGCCGTTCAGTTCATTTTCTGCATGGTCAACAGCCGCATAAACTTGGTCACGATTCGCCACATCTGCAGCGAAAAACGTGGCATTGCGTCCCAAAGCGTTTATCTCATTGACGACCGTAGCCAACTTTTCTTCTTTGAGATCGACAATGGCAATGTTGGCACCATCCTTTGCAAGCCTTAGGGCAATGCCACGGCCAATCCCTTGAGCGGCACCGGTGACCAACGCAACTTTATCTTTAATGACCATTTTTAAATCTCCTTTCATATAACATATAAATCAAGCTCTTCAGATGATGTTTGTTGCCAAAATAAAAAGCTAATTTCCGCGATGCTGTGAAATTTTATGCCAAAGACTTGTGGCTGTCTATTCGCTAAACACCCTATATTTTCTGTTGATGAACCCCATGGGCGGGCAGAGTATTAAAGATGGGTGATCTAAAGCTGAATTCGAAGTAAGGGGATTGTCCTCTTGAATAGTTGAAATGTTTAAAAGCAGGCACGTATGTTGACATCTTGAACAGCGGTGATTGGCCATGCTTTGCCAATCTAACTCCAGATCAGAGAATCTTTGTGACGCAATCCAGTGCCTCTGCCACCGAATTCCATGTGGCACCTCATATCGCCATCTGGGCAGAATGACTACTATTCAGCTGATATATTTCAATCGTGATCACATGATCGTTCACAAAAGTGGTGAATCTGATTATGAAGCCCAAAGACCGAATCATAGAGGGTAAGCAAGAACGTCAGCGAACCATGGACAAGCTTTCCGTTAAAAATAGTCGGTGCTAATCCTACGACAAGGGTAATGGTTATGGCTGCCGTGAAAGCGAAAAACAGACCACAGAGAGCAATGAGCGCAAAGAGGACCGATAGACTTATCTTTCGATGCAGCCTAACGGTGTTATCGTCGATTTGATACGGTAACACCGCGGGGTTGTTGAAATCTACCTGCCGACGCGGTTGCGTTTCGGCAAAAACACCCGAAAGGACATTGACCATGAGTGAAAATAGAGATGCCTACATAATGAAGATGAAAGCAAAGCTGGATGAGTGGAATGCTGTGATTGCCAAGCTGGAGGCCAAAGCCAAGCAGAAAGAGGCGGATGCCCGCAAGGACTTCGAAGAGCAGATTGAAGAACTGAAAGCGAAGCGCAGCAAGGCCAATGAACAGCTTGACCAAATGAGCAGCGCTGGTGAAAGTGCCTGGAACGACCTGAAAGCAGGTGTTGAACAAGCAGCAGATGCCCTCGGAGACGCCCTAAACGCTGCTCGCTCACGTTTCTCATAATTGTGAGATCTAAATTCATGCGGTCGAAGACAGAACACCACCGATTTATCCGTGGATGAATGAGCTTAATCTCGTCTCTGCATTAGGAGAGGGGAGGTTGGCTCCGCAGTAGCCGTGACCGTTATGATCCCGGGCTTTCCCGGGGGTAGCTATAGGCTGGCGATCGATGGAATTGACAGGTAGAGGGTGCAAACCTTGTGGCCTTCGATCTCATAGTTAAGCAGAATTGTTTTTTTATAAAACGCAATGAAGGGTGTCGAACGATGACCTTTTCGATTCAAGCCATTGTATCATTTCTTGCCGGTGTCCTGATTTTGCTGGTTCCCAGGGCGTTGAACTATATCGTAGCCGTCTACTTAATCTTGGTCGGCATAATCGGGCTACTGAACATCTGAGTTGGACCGACGGATTA